>ERZ1023313.47-NODE-47-length-69216-cov-4.893553_pt1 | contig 69216 bp, 67 predicted proteins | sample MGYA00521233_ERZ1023313 | MGnify/ENA primary metagenome ERZ1023313 (study PRJEB32759, sample SAMN07749866) | skin metagenome | biome: transportation; feature: city; material: polyester macromolecule | host: Homo sapiens | place: Hong Kong:TKO line | collected... | reverse complement strand
CGGCGACGGCCAGCAGGATTGGGGCGGTCGCCCATTTTGACCGGCCCCGGGTCCAGCGGACGATCGCTTTGGCCGGGCCTTCCAGGGCATCTGTCTGGAACAGGCCCTGACCGATCACGAGCAGGCAGATGACGGTGATGAGGGCCGGATTGGCAAACCCTTCCAGAAAATCACCCGTTGAAACGCGCGATCCGTCGCTGTGAAAGACCGGTATCAGCGAACATATTACAATGAAGCTGGTAACGGATCCGAGCGCGACCGTTTCGATCGGGTAACGCTCAAGCGCATACAAGACGACGGTGGCGGTCAGGACCACAAAGGTCAACGCCATCGCGATATCAACTGAGAGCATTCACCCGCCTAGATCCTAACTGCCCATTTCTTCTGGCAGTTTAGACCAGCCGCTTTGGGCTTTGGAAGGGCTCACCTTTCGAATTCACACCCTGAACGCTGCTCATATTTCATGCAGAGCGTTGAAAAAAGATCATTTTTTCTTTGAGCAAGAAATCACGCAGCAGCGGAATGCTCGCGGGTGTAGGCCCGGTGGTAGGCCGAATTGATCACCACAGTCCCCAGGATCAGGTCATGCAACAGGCGCTTGCGGTCCGAGAACAGGGATACCAGCAGCACGAACGGCGTGAGCAGGGAGATGGAAAACCAGAACAGCAACAGGTGCACGGCGGCCAGCAGCGGGTAAGGTTTTGCGCCATACCAAAGCCGCATCTCAAGACCCATCGCGCGCATCCCGATTGTGGAGGCGCTTGGTCCGCCCAGTGTGAACGCGACATAAATCAGCGCGACGGACACCGGCAGGATTGCGTAAAGCAGAAAGCCAAGACCCAGGGTGAAGACGCCGAGAATAAACACCAGAATGCCCGCGCCAAGTGTCAGCAGGGTGATCACGAACGCATCGATAATGAAAGCGAAAATCCGGCGGCTGCGCACGCCCTCAAACAGCGCCGGTTGCAGGAGCGGATCAAATGCGTCTTGCCTGGAGGATCGGGACAATGTTTCGGCGGACATGAAATAAGCTCTCCAATTCGTGATGAGCTGGATATGGGGACGGAGAGCGCAATTCGCAATTATCACTCATCCCCACAATCAATGAGTTTGTTGTCAAAGAAGCGTTCTGTTGCATCCAACGCGACTTTCCAGCTACTCAGTCGATTTTTGGAAAGGCTGAATTCAGCAACCCACCCGTCTGGCCGGTAATTCCGAAACCGACATCTCAAGACTTTCGGGTTCAAAGAACAGTGCCCCCTCACAGCTGCGTAAGGACCATCGGAAGCTGTTGACTTGAACTGTCGGAAGGCTGAGCCCAGAATACATTTATTGTCGTCTGTTTTGACCAGTTCGATGAGGTCAAACTTATATGGAACGGTTTCACAGGACTGGAGCGATTGCCCGCCATACGCAATGATATCTTGGCGTGCTGATGAGTTGTATTTACTGAACTGAACCGTTACGCCAGCTTCCCTATCCTGTTTTGCGGGGCGTTGCGGTGAGTCTGGAAGCCGCACCCAAAACAGAGGGTTCATTCGAGCAGCAAAGAAGTTTCCCTTAGGGAATTCGACGTGACCACGTTTGTTTTTCAAACAGGCGCCATCATATCTGTAATAAGCATGCCCTTGCCAGTAATCATATAATTGATATCCTGCGAAAACTGAAAAAAGCAGAAGTGCAAAAAATCCAAAAACAAACCGAGACTGGCTTTTGTTCATTTTTAAGATCATCCCGGATTTGATCTAGGGGCGCTTAGCTAGTGTTGAAACTGTTCTCCTAAAGTGACCCCGGCTCGAAGGCCGGGGCGGAAATTGGCTGTTAGCAGATCTCAGTCTCGGCCCGCCAGCATTTTGGCAACGGTGGGCGCGAAGTAGGTGAGAATGCCGTCGGCGCCGGCGCGTTTGAAGGCGAGAAGGCTCTCCATCATGGCACGGTCGCCGTCGAGCCAGCCGTTGCCGCTCGCCGCCTTGATCATCGCGAATTCGCCAGACACTTGATAAGCGTAGGTCGGCACCTGGAACTCGTCTTTCAGCCTGCGAACAATGTCCAGATACGGCATGCCGGGTTTTACCATGATCATGTCGGCGCCTTCGGCAATGTCGAGCTCTGCCTCGCGCAAGGCTTCGTCGGTGTTGGCCGGATCCATCTGATAGGTGCGTTTGTCGCCCTTCAAGGTGCCGGATGAGCCGACCGCATCGCGGAACGGGCCGTAGAATGCGGAGGCATATTTGGCGGAATACGCCATGATCTGCGTGCCGCGATACTCCTGCGTGTCGAGCGCCTGCCGGATGGCACCGATCCGACCGTCCATCATGTCGGACGGGGCAATGACATCGGACCCGGCCTCGGCCTGATTGAGCGCCTGGCGGCAGAGTTGATCAACCGTCTCGTCATTCAAGATGCTATCGCCGTGCATCAGCCCGTCATGGCCGTGGCTTGTATAGGGATCCAACGCAACATCCGTCATCAGGCCAAGGTTCAGACCTTCGCGCTTGATCGCCCGGCATGCCTGACAGGTGAGGTTTTCCGGGTTGAGGGCTTCCGAACCTGTATCGTCGCGCAGGTCCGGGTCGGTATAGGGAAAGATCGCGATCGCCGGAATGCCGAGCTCTGCTGCAAGATTGGCATCGCGCACAGCCTCGTCGACCGAAAGGCGTTCCACGCCCGGCATGGATGGAACCGGCTGGCGGATGTTTTCGCCATCCACGACGAAGATCGGCCAGATCAGATCATCCACGGTCAAGGTGTTTTCCCGGATAAGCCGGCGGGACCAGTCGGTCTGCCGGTTGCGGCGCATGCGGGTGCCGGCAAGCAGCGAGTCCATATGATCGGATGTGATGGGCGGAAGAGAGCGGTGGGACGGCATAAAACGGGCCTGCACTTAGGTGAGAAAATTTAGATCGGATGTCCGCCGGACATTTATGCCACATTATCACGCAGATTTCTGACGTCCAACATTCTGTAAAACAACTGAAATTAAATACGAAAAAGAGATTGTTTGACGTTTGCGTCAAATGTGGTTTTATGCGCGTCAGAAATCAAACACATCCTGTAGGGCTAGAATCGGCCGTGCAGGTTCCCGGGAGGATATCGTGGACTTTCAACTGAACGAAGACCGGCGGGCAATTCGCGATATGGCGGCAAGCTTTGCGCGGGAAGAACTCGCCCCGCATGCCGCGCAGTGGGATGAAGGCAGCCATTTCCCAATTCCTGTCATGCGCAAAGCGGCCGAACTTGGACTTGCCGGGATTTATGTCCGGGACGATGTCGGGGGCTCCGCTCTGACCCGTTTGGACGCAGCGCTTATCTTTGAAGAACTGTCGAAGGGTTGCACGTCGACCGCTGCATACCTGTCGATCCACAACATGGTCGCCTGGATCATCGATACGTTCGGCAATGAAGACCTGCGCCAGAAATTTCTGCCGAAACTCTGCACCATGGAACTCCTGACGAGCTACTGCCTGACCGAGCCGGGATCAGGCTCGGACGCAGCCGCCTTGCGGACCACAGCCAAGGATGATGGAGATCACTACATCCTCAACGGCTCCAAGGCCTTCATTTCGGGCGGTGGTGTAAGCGATCTCTATGCTGTGATGGTCCGGACCGGTGACGAAGGGCCGGGCGGGATTTCTTGCCTGCTCGTTGAAAAAGGCACACCGGGCCTCAGCTTTGGCGCCAACGAAGTGAAAATGGGCTGGAAGAGCCAGCCGACCGCGCAGGTGAACTTCCAGGATTGCCGTGTTCCAAAGTCCAACCTCATCGGTGTCGAGGGTCAAGGCTTCAAGATCGCAATGGCTGCGCTTGATGGCGGGCGTTTGAACATTGGTGCCTGCTCGATCGGCCCGGCACAAGAATGTCTCGACCAGGCGATTGCATACATGCGCGAGCGCAAGCAGTTCGGCAAACCTCTGACGGCTTTCCAAGCGCTTCAGTTCCGCCTTGCCGATATGGCGACCGAGTTGGAGGCTGCACGCCTGCTCCTTTACAAGGCGGCAACCGAAGTGGATGCGAAAACGCCGGATGCACCGAAGTTTGCAGCAATGGCGAAGCGCCTGGCCACGGACACCGGTTTCAAGGTGGTGAACGACGCGCTGCAACTGCATGGCGGTTATGGATACCTGCGGGACTATCCGATCGAGCGGTTCTTGCGGGACGTTCGCGTGCACCAGATCCTGGAAGGCACCAATGAGGTCATGCGCTTGATCATCTCACGGCATCTCCTGAAGGACTGACCGTTTTTTCGCGGCAAAAACACGACCACTTTTCCAGTTTCCTGAGGACATGCAGTGAGCGACATCCTGTTTGAAAAGCGCGGCAAGGCCGGATTTGTGACCTTGAACCGGCCGAAAGCGCTGAATGCGCTAACCCATCCGATGTGCTCTGCGCTGGCGGCTCAGCTAACCGCGTGGGCGGATGATGCGGACGTTGCCCATGTGGTGATCACCGGGGCCGGTGAAAAAGCATTCTGCGCCGGCGGTGACATCCGCAGCATCTATGATGCCAAGATGGCTGGCGAGATGGAGGGCCTCGGAGAATTTTTCAAGGAAGAGTATCTCCTCAACGCGCAAATCAAGGCGTATCCCAAGCCCTACATCGCGCTCATCAATGGCATTGTCATGGGCGGTGGGGTTGGCGTATCGGCTCATGGTAGCCACCGCGTCGGAACAGAAAAGACGATGTTCGCTATGCCGGAAACCGGGATCGGTTTTTTCCCGGATGTAGGCGGCACGTATTTTCTTCCGCGCATGCCAAAGAAAACCGGTGTCTACTGCGCCTTGTCCGCTGGCCGTTTGAAGCAGGGCGATGCGCTGGCAACGGGTGTGCTGACCCATGCCATCAAGGAAACGGACTTGCCCGTAATAGAAGCCGCGCTTGCGGAAAGCAGCGATGTGGATGCAGTGCTCAGCCGATATGCTGTTGTAGCTGAACCCGGTCCCTTGATGGCCGCTGCTGATACGATTGAGCGCTGCTTTTCAGAAGACAGTGTGAATGTAATTTTGGCGAAACTGGATGAGAGCGGCGACGAGTTCGCATTGAAGGCTGCTCAGGCAATCCGGCAAAAATCCCCGACCAGCGTGCTGATTGCCTTTGAGCAAATGCAGCGCGGCGGGGAGTTGAGTTTCAACGAATGCATGAAACTCGAATACCGTATTGTCTCCGAAATCCTCAAAGGCTCAGAGTTCTACGAAGGCGTGCGCGCGGTGCTTGTCGACAAGGATCAGGACCCGAAATGGTCTCCCTCAAGTCTTGATCAAGTGGACAAGGAAGACCTGGCAGCGTATTTCCGGGAACCGGCAGGCGGAGACTTGCCGCTCTAACGCACAAACGGACCGGCCATGATCACGAGCTTTCAGGACCTCTTCTATTCGCGCCCGCCCTGGAGCACGTTGCTGATCTGGTATCTGCGCGCGATGGCACTGCTTCTGATGGGCGGAGGCGTGATCTATTGGGCCCGGATCATTGGCATCGTTGAATGGCGCGGCATGTGGTTCTGGGAAATGCCGATTGCCATTCAAGGTGCCGTTGTTTTCTTCGCGGTGCTGGACCTTGTGGCGGCGATCGGCCTTTGGCTGACCGTATCCTGGGGAACGGTCATGTGGATCTTCCGGTGCTTTTGCCAGATCGTCATGCACACGGCCTTTTCTGATCTTTATGGCCGCCGTCCTTATGAGATCGCCTTCTACCTTTTGACCATATTGATCTTTGCGGGGCTCACCTATCTGATGCGCCGCGAGAACCGAACGGCCGCGGCTTGATGCAGGGGGTTGTGCTGGCGCCAGCTGACTCAACTTTTGAAGGGCTTGGTCCGGAGCATCAATAAGCCGGCCTATAAATCTGAAAATACGAAAAGAATTGTCACGGGAGAAAACAATGGCAACCACGGTTGGTTTTATCGGTCTTGGGAACATGGGCGGCCCGATGGCCATCAATCTTGCAAAGTCAGGGCACCGGGTTTTGGGCTTTGACATGTCGAAGGCAGCCATCGACGCTCTTGTTGCCGAAGGCGGCGAGGCGGCATCCGATGTCGCTCAACTGGCCTCTGAGGCCGATGTCATTGTGTCCATGCTCCCGGCCGGCAAGCACGTCCGTCAAGTCTACATGGGCGAAGGTGGCATTCTGGACAACGCGAAGGCCGGAACCCTTCTGATTGATTCCTCCACGATTGATGTCGACAGCGCGCGGGCGGTTAGCGCTGCGGCGGCGGAAAAGTCCATGCCAATTGTCGATGCGCCGGTTTCCGGTGGTGTTGCCGGAGCGGCTGGTGGAACGCTGACATTCATGGTCGGTGGAGAAGACAGCGCCTTCGAAGCAGCCAAGCCCTATCTCGACATCATGGGCAAGACGATCGTCCATGCAGGCGGCGCAGGAACCGGGCAGGCGGCCAAGATCTGCAACAACATGATCTTGGGCATTTCCATGATTGGCGTCTCCGAGGCTTTTGTTCTTGCAGAGCGCCTTGGTCTCGACGCGCAAAAGCTGTTCGACATTTCCTCAACCGCATCCGGTCAGTGCTGGTCGCTGACATCCTATTGTCCGGTGCCCGGACCGTTGCCCACATCTCCTGCCAACCGAGACTACCAGCCAGGCTTTGCCGCGGGCATGATGTTGAAAGACTTAAAATTGGCTCAGGAGGCCGCGCATTCCTCAGGCGCAGCGACACCTATGGGTGCAGAAGCCGCGTCGCTCTATTCGCTCTTCTGCAACCAGGGCGGGGAATCCCTGGATTTCTCTGCTATTGTTAAATTTCTCAGGGGCTCATAGTAAATCAAAGATTAAATCGGCCTCTAAAACACCTTGTGGAAGTTAATATTTGATTCAGTGTGTCTCTTAAGCGGATTTTAGAATCGCTTCTGTAGATTGTGCATCAAGGCGGGAAAATATCCGTCGAATGACAGGTACAAAAAGAGGCGCAATCACATGATCACCGCAAGTAGGGCAGTCGATGCTGTGTCACAGGGTGAAGAGGAAGAAGTGGCCATCAAGCCGCTCTACCTCGAGGCTCTTACACTTGTAGAACGTTTGCACCGGCGTTTGCTGGACGTCATCAAGGACGAGTTCGACCGCATGGGCCGGTCGGATGTCAACAGCGTTCAGGCGTTGTTGCTGTTCAACATTGGCGATGCCGAGCTGACCGCTGGTGAACTGCGGACCCGTGGATACTATCTCGGTTCCAACGTGTCCTATAATCTGAAGAAACTGGTTGAGACCGGTTACATTCACCACCAGCGCTCGCGCATGGACCGCCGGTCCGTCCGGGTCAGTCTGACCGACAAGGGCCAGGAAGTGGCAAAGATCGTCAATGATCTTTATGAGCGCCATATTCTGTCCGTTGAGCAGGTTGGTGAAATCGGCCCGCAAGACTTTGTTACATTGAACAAGTCGCTGCGCCGTCTCGAGCGGTTCTGGACCGACCAAATTCTATATCGCCTCTGATCAATTCACGGCGTATCCAGATGACAAAGCACCGCCCAAGTGGCGGTGCTTTTGTTTTTGGGCACTTAATCGGCTGACAAATTCGTGATCGGCTTGCGGTCGGACGAATCCGACATCATGTGGACACAAAGGAATGGCCATTGGGCTGTTAAATCGTGGCGGGTGAGCAGTCTTTGAATTTGTTAACCTTGCTGCAGTACCCATAATGGTCGTGAGCCGGTAATCTGCCGGCGAGGTCAACGACCGTTGAACCGGATTGACGATGAATGCGCCGGATGGCGCCTTGTACACAGCACTGTGGGGTCGGCAATGACACTTTTTTCCGCTTCGGCTGGGACAAAGTCTTCTTTCAAGTTGAACGCCAAATTTTGGAAAAACGGGCTGATGCTCCTTGGTTTGGCCGCGCCAGTAGTGGTCACGGGAGCTGCGTCTGCGCAGCAGTCTTTCCGGACTGCGGGGCAGGACCTTGAATGGGCCGACAGCTTCGATATCGCAACGGACAACATCACCGAGGTGAAGTCATACGCCCCGACCTTGTCTCCAACGACCGTTGACTACATCGGTGCTGCCATCACACGCTATCAGTCGATCGTGCAAATGGGCGGATGGGGCACGGTGGCCACTGGCGGCAAAGCGCTGCGCATCGGTATGAAAGACCCGCGCGTTGTGCAGTTGCGCCAACGCCTGATTATTTCTGGCGATTTGGAGCAGCAATCCGGGCTTTCCGACACATTCGATTCTTATGTTGATGCGGCGCTGCGGCGCTTTCAGCTTCGTCACGGTTTGATTCCGGATGGGGTGATGGGCGAGAGCACCGTTGAGGCGCTCAACATCCCGGCCTACGTGCGCTTGCGCCAACTCGAAACCAACCTGGTCCGGGTCCGGTCCATGTCCGGCAATCTCGGTGACCGGTATGTGATGGTGAACATTCCGGCGGCTGAGATCGAAGCGGTAGAAGATGGCCGTGTCCGTTCGCGCCATACCGCCGTCGTCGGCAAGATCGACCGGCAAACGCCGATTCTGAACAGCAAGATTTACGAGCTGAACTTCAACCCTTATTGGACCGTGCCTGTTTCCATCATCCGCAAGGACCTGATCCCGAAGATGAAGGAAGACCCGGAATATCTGTCTCGCAACAAAATCCGGATCTTCAACTGGCGCGACAACCAGGAAGTGGCGTGGCAGCAGATTGACTGGAATACGGACGAAGCGACACAGTACCGCTTCACTCAGGATCCAGGACAAGAAAACTCACTTGGGTCCGTGCGGATCAACTTCCACAACAAACACCAGGTCTATCTTCACGATACCCCGTCCAAGACCTTGTTTGGTGAAGACTACCGGTTCCACTCATCCGGTTGCGTGCGCGTCCAAAACGTCCGGGAACTGGTGACCTGGCTGCTGCAATCCACGACACCGGATTGGGACCGCACCAAGGTCGATTCAGTCATTCGGACCGGTGAACGGGAAGACGTCAAGCTGAAGCGCTCGATCCCGCTTTACATGACTTATGTGACCGCCTGGGCGAACTCAGACGGAGTGGTTCATTTCCGCGAAGACATTTACAATCGTGATGACCTCAGCGGCACGGGCGAGCAAGCCCGCCTCTAGGAACGTACGCAAGTCACGAATGGTTCTGGAACGCCGGTCTTGATGAGGCCGGCGTTTCGTGTCTATTGAGGCAGAAGAAGGACCTTTTGAACCAGCAAAGGATTCAGGCCGGATGAATCGCGGTCCGAGGGCAGGCGAAATCTATATCGAGTTCAGGCCGATGGGAAAGCAGGTGCAGGTCACGGCGATAGATGCTGCGACTGGCGTCGAAGTGTCGATGTTCGGCCCATCTTCTGCTTTGCAAAGTGACTTACAAAAGCTCGCCGTCCGCAAGCTAAAACGCCGGGTCGAGCAGGTGCGTGCAGCTGAACTAGCCAATAAGGACCGCGACCCGACACTGTATTGAAACGTGCGAAGGCCTTACTTTTTGTGATTTGAAAACGAGATATCTGGACGGGCATTGGCCCCGATAGTGCACGCCGCTAGTCGACGGCTTCAGCGGTTTCCAGAAGACGGGCCTTAGCCGTAATCACCTTGTTCCGGCCCGCGCCTTTGGCTTCGTAGAGCGCGTCATCTGCATCTTTGAACAACAGATCAATGGCGTCAGCGCCGGTCGCCTTGCATGCTGGATTGGGCCCTGCCATGGTGGCTACCCCAAAACTCGCGGTCAAAGAGAAGCTCGTGCCACCTTCTTTGATAACTATCTCAGAGAGGGTTTTGCGAAGACGGTCTGCCAAACCAGACGCATTTTCAGAATTTGTCCGCGGCATCAGAAGACTGAATTCTTCACCGCCCCAACGGCAAACGACGTCGCTTTGCCGGAGACTGTTTTCAAGAGTACGCGCGACAACCCGCAGCGCTTCGTCACCGGCGGCATGCCCGTAGGTGTCGTTGATGGACTTGAAATGATCAATATCCAAGAGCGCAACACTCAGCGGTGCTTCTGTCCGGCTGCGCGCTTTAAGTTCGTGATTGCAGAGTTCCAGAAAATGGCCGCGGTTGAAAACCTGCGTGAGGCCGTCCGTAATCGCCTGCATGCGGAATTGCTCGGCGAGTTCCGCGCGGGCTTTGACTTCGCCCTCCAAGCGTTCCTTGACCGCGATCAGCTCCTCCTGCATCCGGTCGCAAAGGCGAACCATACGCTTTTGGTCCTTGACTGCCCGTCTATAAGCCGTCGTGAGCGTTTTAATGAGGTCAGTCGTTTCCTCCAGGCCGTCGAGGATCGTGCTGGCGTGTTCCAGCACGCGGTCTTCGCTGTCGAAGAGCGTGAAATCTGTCTCGGCCTTTTTGGAGGTATCGGTCATGCGTCCTCTGTTTCCGGCTTCAAGTTGAATGTGGCATGTTCGAAGTCTTCCGCAAAGTCCTCGCCCATCTCCTCCATCATGTCGTCTTCTGGATCAAAGTACCAGTTGATGGTGATGGTCTTGCCGTCTTCAGCAGCTTCTTCCAGCATCTGAAAGAGGTTCATGATGGCTTTTGCACTTGAGGAGTTGAAGTAAATGAACCGCATGTCGACCGTCAGCGCTTGTCCTTCAGAGGCAGCCACGTGTTCGGCAACGGCCTGGAACACCGGACCGAAGAAAGCGCTTGCATCTTCCGGGTAGCTTTCACCGGACATGGACAGCGTGCCGTTTGCAGCATCCAAATGGACTTCCGGGGAGCGGGAGGTTGCTTCGATCTTAAGAGACGTATCTGTCATTTTGTTCTCGTTCTCTCTTTAGATGAATGCTTTGAGCACGAAGAATTTGCGATTGCCTTCGATTTCATGGAAATCGAATTCCAGCGGCTGGGTGGCCCGCCGTGCGATCTCCAGAAGGCCGATAGACCCACCTTCGCTTTGCTCTTCCGGTTCTTCGCGCAACTTCGTTCGATAATGCTTGCGCAAGGTCACTTCGTCCATGCTGGCAATTTCTTCAAGACGGGTCCGCAATTGCTCGGCCTCGGAGCCGGGCACCGGGTTGCCGCAAATCACGAAGAACCGCTCATGTTCATGGCCGAAGGCAACGACGCCGCCGGAAAGACGGTCGGCCTTGGTTTCTGACAGAAATTCCTGCTCATCAGAATAGCGAATGATGTTTTGGACCTGCTCCACAAAGACAGAAAAGACCCGTTTGGCCACTTTGCTTTCGGCGTTCTTCAACTCCATTTGCTGCTTGACGGAATTGCCGAGCGACTCAAGAAGGTGCTCCGAAAGGTAACCGGAGTATGCAAACAGCATTTTCCGGTCGCTGAGTTCCTGTTTGAATGAATACATGTCGTTTGCGAGCACTTCGGCCTCCTACTCAGCTGCCTGCTTGTGCGCTGGATTGTTTGAACGTGGCGTCACCGCCAGAACCGTGTAGTCGTCCCGCGCGGGCTCTGAGCCGCGATAGTCTTCCAGGACAGATTTCAGCTTTGAAAGCTGCGTTTCGAGATCTGCGTAGGCATTGGCCTCCAGGACCTCGAACAAACGTTTCCGGCCAAAGGCGCGTTTGCGATCGCCGCCAATGTGATCGGTTGCCCCGTCCGTCGCCAGATAGAAGGTTTCGTCTTCTTCGACGTCCAGATGATGCACCTTGAAGCTTTCCGGGCGGCGGAGGCTGCGATAACCGAGGCGGTGCCGATCGGCCGGGATCCGCTTGATGCCGTCCGAGGATTGGACGTAGAGCGGTATGCCTGCCCCGACGAAGGTGAGGGTGTTTTCGGCGGGGTCATAGATTGCCAAGGCAGCTTCAAAGCCATCATCGGACGTTTGGTTATCGTTCCCCGCATCCGAAGGCCGATCTTGACCGAGCCGTTGACGAACACCCCGATCGAGATCCAGCATCAATCGCTCAGGATCCGCGAGTTCTCCAAGGTCCAGGAGTTTTTTCAGCTCAGAAGAGACAACCATGGTCAAAAGCGCGCCAGGAACACCGTGCCCGGTACAGTCGGCAACGAAAAACACTGTTTTGCCATCGACTTCCGAAGACCAAACGAAGTCGCCGCTGACGACCTGGAGAGGCTCCCACAGCATCGCAGCATCCTTGACCGATGTGCGCATGTCCGTGACATCGGCAAGCACACCTTGTTGGATCTTGCGCGCGTAGTGGATGCTTTCCAGGAGCTGCTCATTGGCCTCTTTCAGCTCGATCCCGCGCTTTTCCGAGATGCCCAACGTCTTATGAAGTTGCGCCATTGTTTCACGTATTTTGCGGGCCATCGGTTGGAAGATGAAGACAATCTCCAAAAGGATCAGAAGCAGTGTCAGGGCCCACATTGCGGTGATGAAGCGATCCAACGCATGAAGAGACTCTTCGCCCTCATCCTGAAACACACGCACAAGGGTGTTCAGTTTCACCGGCAGTTCCAGATTGGCCATCCGCACGATTGCGTCGATGTCCTCTTGCCGGGGCGGTTCTGATTGTGCAACAGAAACGGCTCGGTTGATGAAGTCCCGCAGCAAGGGGTCAAGCGGATAATTTCCGCCAAAAAACGCACCCTGGAGAGCCGGCGAGAGATCGCCTGTCGGAACATCTTCAGCAGCGCCGACATGGCAGCTGATGCCCTCGCCAAGTGCCTTCTTGATCCGGTCAATATCCGTTGAAAGAAGTGCCGTATGCGCGCGCATCATCTGGTCAGCGCAACCGATCAACATGAAACTTGGGCTGGCTCCGTTGACACGCTCGAACCGGCTCATGTCTTGAGCGACCATCGCGATGCGCTGGCTGAGCATGCGCTGCCGGCCTGCCAAGTTCACTTCGGCACCGATGCGATGCTGGTCAGCAAGAAACCTTGTATCCGCAACCCAGATAGCAGTCACGGCGAAAGCAATGAGACCCAACCCGAGGCTATAGGCCATGGTTGGCAGGTTCTGCTTGTCTTTCAGCCAGTCAAATATCTTCATGTCCCCGGGCCCAATACAAGTTACTAAGTCGATCCCCTAGCTCGTATTAGTTTTCATATTCGTTTGGAAACAATTAAAGGACGTGGACCGGGCCTGGATAAAGTTGGAGGAAATTTGTTCTACTAGTTAAATACATCAATGAATTCGATAAACTAAGAGTTTCCCTTAGGAGAAGTACGGGCTGCGTTGGAAACCGAACCATGCCGGTTTCAAGAAGCCCTGCGTCGCTGTTGCTCTTGGTTCCACCCCAAGGCTGTGTTACTCCCACGCCACACAGCGGTGAGAGGACCAAGGATCTGCAAAGAATCCGGCCTGCGAAACTGCGCTACGACACAGACACAACACAATAAGGATGGTGCTATGTCTTTGATGGAATCCTCCGATCAATCCGTTCAGTCGGATTTTTTCACCCGCGGTCTTGCTGAAGCAGATCCGGAACTCTTCGGCACCATCGAAAAGGAACTCGGCCGCCAGCAGCATGAGATCGAGCTGATCGCGTCTGAGAACATCGTGTCACGTGCCGTTCTTGAAGCGCAGGGCTCTGTGCTGACCAACAAATACGCCGAAGGTTACCCGGGCCGGCGCTATTATGGCGGTTGTGAATTCGTCGACATGGCGGAAAACCTGGCCATCGATCGCGCAAAGAAGCTCTTTGGCTGTGGCTTTGCCAACGTTCAGCCGAACTCCGGCAGCCAGGCGAACCAAGCGGTCTTCCTTGCGCTAATCAAGCCGGGCGACACCATCCTCGGCATGAGCCTGGATGCAGGTGGCCACCTGACCCACGGCGCCAAGCCGAACCTTTCCGGCAAGTGGTTCAACGCTGTACAGTACGGCCTGAACGTTGAAACTGGACTGATCGACTATGACGCAATGGCAGCCTTGGCTCGCGAAACCAAGCCGGCCCTGATCATTGCCGGCGGGTCTGCGTACTCGCGTCAGATCGATTTTGCCAAGTTCCGCGAAGTTGCGGATGAGGTCGGCGCGTATCTGATGGTCGACATGGCGCACTTTTCTGGTCTGGTCGCGGCTGGCGAGCATCCGAGCCCGTTCCCTTATGCTGACGTCGCCACCACCACGACCCACAAGACCCTGCGCGGTCCGCGTGGCGGCATGGTGCTGACCGACAAGGAAGAGATTTCCAAGAAGATCAATTCCGCAGTATTCCCGGGTCTCCAAGGAGGTCCACTGATGCACGTAATCGCTGCGAAGGCAGTGGCGTTTGGCGAAGCCCTGACGGACGATTTCAAGAGCTACATCCGTGCAGTTCGCGAAAACGCTCAGGTTCTGGCTGAAACTCTGCGCGAAGGCGGCATGGACATCGTCTCTGATGGCACCGACACGCACCTGATGCTTGTTGACCTGCGTCCTAAAATGCTGACGGGCCGCGACGCAGAGAAGTCTCTCGGTCTCGCAAACATCACCTGTAACAAGAACGGTGTTCCGAACGACCCGCAAAAGCCGATGATCACCTCTGGTGTCCGCCTCGGCACGCCTGCGGCGACAACGCGCGGCTTCGGCGTTGCGGAATTCCGCGAAGTTGGCCTGTTGATCACGGAAGTGTTGGACGGTTTGAAGGCTGCAAACAGTGAAGATGGCAACGCGGCAGTTGAAGCCGCAGTCAAAGCCAAGGTAGAAGCACTGACAGCACGGTTCCCGATTTACGGGTAAGGACCGGCTCGTTCAGGAGCTTTGACATATGAAATGTCCGTTTTGCGGCGGCGAGGAGACCCAGGTAAAGGATTCCCGCCCCACCGAGGACAACACAGCCATTCGCCGCCGCAGGATCTGCAACACCTGCGGCGGCCGATACACGACATTTGAGCGTGTACAGCTGCGTGAGTTGATGGTGCTGAAGCGGTCCGGCCGCCGGGTGCCGTTCGATCGCGAAAAGCTGATGCGGTCCGTTCAAATCGCTGTGCGCAAGCGCCCGGTCGATCCAGAACGGATCGAGCGCATGGTGAGCGGCATCGTACGCCAGCTGGAAAGCTCCGGCGAAAGCGAGATCACTGCCGAGACGATCGGCAACCACGTCATGGAAGGGCTCAAGGGAGTTGATGACGTGGCCTATGTCCGGTTCGCATCCGTTTATAAGAATTTCCGTGAGGCCAAGGATTTCGAAGCTCTCCTCGATGAGCTGAGCGATCCAGTGACACCGGTCTCCGACAAAGACTGATTTCCGGCGCGCTTATGTCTTCAATTACAGAAACCGACAACCGGTTCATGGCGGCCGCTGAACGGCTGGCCCGGCGGGGGCTTGGCCGCGTTTGGCCAAATCCGTCTGTCGCTGCCATGATCGTCCAGGAAAACTCCGGCAGCGTCCCTGTGCTTGTGGGGCGCGGCGTCACCTCCCGGCCCGGAATGGCGCACGCGGAAGTCAACGCCCTCAACCAGGCCGGTGAATTGGCCAAAGGCGCAACGTGTTACGTTACCCTGGAGCCCTGTTCGCATTACGGACGCACGCCCCCGTGTTCGCTGGCGCTCATCGAAGCCGGTGTGTCGCGGGTCGTTGTTGGAATGCTGGACCCGAACCCGCGTGTCTCCGGGCGGGGTGTCGGCATGCTACAGGATGCTGGCATTGAGGTTGTCACAGGCGTGCGGGAGCGAGCCCTCAAAGATCTGTACCGAGGTTTCACCTACCGGCAGCGCCGGCATCGGCCGTCCGTTTTCCTAAAGCTCGCAGTGTCAAAAGACGGCTTCATTGGCCGGGAAGGGGAAGGTCAGATCAAGATATCCGGGCCGATCTCCATGCGCATGGTCCATGGGTTTCGGGCAGCATCAGACGCGATCCTGGTTGGCATTGGCACGGCGCTGGCCGATGATCCGCAACTGACCTGCCGGTTGCCCGGGCTGTATGCCCGCTCACCGGTTCGGGTTGTGGTCGACCGGCAAGCCCGGCTTCCGCTCAACTCCAAGCTTGTCCGGACCTGCGTGGACGTCCCCGTTTGGCTGATATGCGGAAACAGTGCGGATACCGATCAGGTCAACGCGCTGGCTGCAGCCGGTATCAATATCATCCGCGTACCGGCCACACCTTCCGGCATCGACCCGGATGTTATCTTGAGCGCTCTTGCGACGCGCGGCGTGACCCGAGTGATGGTTGAGGGCGGCGCACGGCTTGCCTCCTCTTTCCTGGACGCCGGGCTGGTGGACGATCTTTGTGTTGTCACCGGAGACATCGAGATTGGCGAGGGCGGCATACCTGCCTTGCATGGCCTTGATCTTGCAAATGTGCTTACCGACCCCCAATTCGCCTCAATCGGAGCCGGGTACCTTGGGGCCGACCGATATACTTACCTCAGAAAGAGTGGAGCCTGACATGTTTACCGGTATTGTGACCGACCTCGGCGAGATTCAGTCCGCGTTGGACATTCCGGCAGGCAAGCGGACCCGCATCAAGACCGTGTATGACACGGACAGTTTCGATATCGGGGCGTCCATTTCCTGTGACGGCGTCTGTCACACGGTGACAGCCAAGGAGAACAGTTCAGGCGGTAACTGGTTCGAAGTTGAGTCCGCCGCCGAGACTCTGGCGTTGACGAATGTCTCCAACTGGAAAGAGGGGCAAAAGCTCAATCTGGAGCGCTCGCTGACCATGGGGGCGGAGCTCGGCGGTCACCTCGTTCTCGGCCACGTTGACGGTGTTGCCGAAATCACCAAGCGCGAAGATCATCCCGACAGCGTCTATTTCCAGTTTCGTGCACCGAAGGATGTCGCCAAGTTCATCGCCAAAAAAGGATCCGTGGCACTCAACGGTACATCGCTGACCGTCAATGAGGTCGACGGGCTTTTGTTTTCCGTCTTCCTGATCCCGCACACGCTGGAAGTGACCAACTGGTCAGACAGCAAGGCCGGGGACCTCGTTAATCTGGAAGTGGATATGATGGCGCGCTACGCGGCACGTCTTGCGGAATTCACCAAGACCGGGTAGGGGACGGTCCCAACACTTTCAAGCAGATCTGAAGCCTGGACCCGAGCACATCGGATCGGCGGAACCAGATGGCAGCTATGCCGTCCGGTCTTAACGGTCTTGCAGGAATGACACTGGACAAACCGGGGCAGACGTGGTTCCTGTCGCGGCCTTACAAAGGATCAAGCTATGAGCGCTGCACCGAAACTCTTGATCATTGAAGCCCGCTTCTATGACGACCTCGCCGATTCCCTCGCCGAAGGCGCCATCGCTACGCTAGCAGCGGCGGGTGCGACTTATGAGCGTGTGGCCGTCCCTGGTGTTCTGGAGATCCCGGCAGCGTTGTCGATGGCCATGACTGCCATGGAGAACGAGGGCGCGCTCTATGATGGTTTTGTTCTTCTGGGTGTCGTGATCCGCGGAGAGACCACGCATTACGACATCGTGGCAAATGAATCCAACCGCGTGATCATGGATTTGATCGTCGATGCGGATCTTGCTGTCGGAAATGGTATTCTGACAGTCGAAAACAACGAACAAGCGTGGGCCCGCGCAAAAGTTGGCGACAAGAACAAGGGCGGAGCAGCGGCTCAAGCGGCTCTTGACATGATCGCCTTGCGCGAGCGCTTCGGAGTATAAGAAAAATGACCGGAAAGGCCGACCCGGACAAACCGGCACGACAAAAAAACGATAATGCAAGCCGTCCCGCCAACAAGCGTGGCGTTGCCCGTCTGGCAGCCGTTCAGGCTCTGTATCAAATGGATATCGGCGGCGCACCCCTGACCAGTGTTGTCAGTGAATACACAGCGTTTCGTTTGGGCAAGGAAATCGACGGCGAACAGTATCGCGACGCCGACGAGCAATGGTTCAAGCACATCCTGGCAGGTGTCGTTGCGGACCAGAAGTTCCTCGATCCCTACATCCATACTGCCTTGTAGGAAGACTGGCCGCTCAAGCGGATCGACAGCCTGCTTCGGGCCATTTTGCGCGCCGGTGGCTATGAGCTTTTGCGGCGGCGGGATGTGCCCGCTAAAGTGATCATCTCCGAATATATCGATGTTGCAAAAGCATTCTTCGAGGATGATGAACCGGGACTGGTCAACGGCGTATTGGACCGGTTGGCCCACGAGCTGCGCAGCCCGGAATTCGACGTCAAGGACGCGGACGGACAGGCCTGAGCATGGCCGCCGACCGGCCCGGAGAGTTTGAGCTGATCAAGCGGTTTTTTGCGCCCTTGGCCAAAGACCCCGGCAGTCTTGGCTTGACGGACGATGCTGCGGTTCTCAAGCCCCGGCCGGGTTTCGATCTCGTTCTGACAAAAGACGTTCTGGCGGCTGATGTTCACTTCTTTGCCGAAGACGCCCCGGAGGCCATTGCAGCCAAGTCTTTGCGAGTCAATCTTTCCGATCTGGCAGCAAAGGGAGCCACGCCGCGCGGTTATCTTCTCGGCATAGCGCTGCCCAAAGGCTGGACGGCGGATTGGCTTCAGCGTTTCTGCAAAGGCCTGGAAGCCGATCAGGCCGCTTACGATATTCAACTTCTTGGCGGTGATACCATAAGGTCGTCCAATGGTTTGCAGGTATCTATTACCGCAATAGGTGAAGTCCCAAGCGGACAAGCCATCCGCCGCTGCGGTGCCAAAGCCGGTGACATCTTGTTTGCAACGGGCACGATCGGAGATGCCGCTGCGGGATTGAAGGCACGGCTCGACAGAGGTTTTGCAGCCACAACCAGTCTTGCAGCAAGTGACGAGGCGCACATCCTCGATCGCTATCTGCTGCCGCGGCCGCGCACCCGTTTGGCGCCCTTGATTGTTAAATACGCCAATGCGTCCATGGACATTTCCGACGGTCTCTTGTCGGACGCAGGCCATATGGCTTCGGCGAGCTCTTCGGCGATCCAGATCAATCTGGAAACTGTGCCTTTGTCACCTGCGCTGACCTATCTAAAGAGCGCGGCTCCGGACGTCTTTTTCCCATGTCTGAATGGCGGCGACGACTACGAGATTCTGGTTTCAGTTCCTGAAGCCGTCTCGCAGGAATTTTCGGCGGAAGCTTCACAGCTCGGGTGCCCCGTGACTGCCATCGGCAAGGTCGTGGAGGGCGAGGGGACTGTAAACCTGCTCGACAACGGTGTTCCCGTTTCTGCCGATCTTCAGAACGGTTTCAGGCACTTCTAAGAGGGCCTGCTTCAACTTGATCGAAACAGCAGCCGCGGCGCTTTGCGAACGCCTGCAAGCGTGATAGGCAAGGTGTCTTTCCCACGCCAAAGGCGATCATGCCCTGCGGCCTTATCCCGTTTGAGATCCTGATTGATGACTGCTGTTGCGCAAGACGCCTTTGTCGACGACCGTTTGGCCAAAAGAAATGCCGTTCTTCTTGCTCTGGCCCAGGCGCTTGGAGGGGCATCCGCCTCCATCGTAATCACGACGGGATCGTTGGTCGGGTACATGATGCTCGACGAAGACAAGGCGTTAGCGACTGTACCTGTATCCGCCATGGTTCTTGGAACCGCATTTGGCACGATTCCCGCCGGAATCATCATGCGGCGCTTCGGCCGCCGGGCCGGGTTTATGGGTTCCGCCATGGTGGGTGTTGCCTCTGGTCTGCTTGCCGCTTACGCGGTGCTGCTGAACCACTTTCTGCTCTTTTCCTTTGCGTGCGGTTTGGGTGGTTTCGCAGGAGCCTTCGTCCAGCAATACAGATTTGCCGCCGCCGATACGGCGAGCGATGCATTCAAGCCCAAGGCGATCTCGTGGGTCTTGGCCGGTGGGGTGCTTGCCGGTGTTGTCGGACCACAAACCGTCATTGCCACCAAGGACATGTTTGCGCCGATCCTCTTTGCCGGAACCTATGTCGCACAGGCTGGCCTCGCCTTGATCGCAATGTTTTTGCTGGCCTTTATCAAGATCCCGAAGCCGCCGCGTCAAAGTCACAAGCAGGCCGGTGGACGGCCTCTTGCGCAAATCATGAAACAGCCGCGCTTCATCGTGGCGGCTGCATGTGGCATTTGCTCCTATGCTTTGATGAGCCTCGTGATGACCGCAACACCGCTTGCCATGATCGGCTGCGGACTGAGCGAAACGGACGCTGCGCTTGGAATCCAATGGCATGTTCTGGCCATGTTCGGCCCAAGCTTTTTTACCGGCAGCTTGATTGCGAGGTTTGGCAAGGAGCGCATTGTCTCGATCGGTCTGGCGCTTCTGGCCGGCTGTGCCGTCGTCGCCCTCATGGGGCTGGAGCTTGCCCATTTCTGGACGGCTTTGATCCTCCTTGGCTTTGGCTGGAATTTTGGCTTTATCGGTGCAACGGCTATGCTGACCGATACGTATCGTCCGGAAGAGCGCAATCTCGTTCAGGCCGTCAATGATTTCCTGGTCTTTGGATTCGTTGCGGCAGCGTCCTTCTCGTCCGGCGCGCTCCTCAACGCGTTCGGCTGGGCGACGGTCAACATCCTTGTGTTCCCGTTTGTTGTGCTGTGCATAGGTCTGTTGATCTGGCTCGTATTGGCAGAAAGAAAAGCCGTTACAACCGCTTAAAGTCTCTGCGCAATTTCACTTCGCCGTTGCAGCATAATTGCTGCGCTGCGCAAGTTAATGACGCAACGGCATATAGAAATAATACAATCGAAGTGCTTGACGCCCCGCGCTGCTTTGCTGCTATCGTGCAATTGCTTCACGCTGGGGAATTCAGGTGTGAGGCGATCTGGCGGGTAAAACTACAACAACACCGCCCGCCACAGCCTTGGGAGGAAGCATGATCGAGCTTGTCGTCATCATTATTTGTGGCCTCTTGTCCATTGCGTACGGCGCATGGGCAATTCAGTCCGTTATGGCAGCGGACGCGGGGAACGCCCGCATGCAGGAGATTGCTGGAGCGATCCAGGAGGGGGCCAGCGCATATCTTAACCGTCAATACACAACAATTGCCATTGTCGGTGCTGTTGTTTTTGTTCTTGCATGGATCCTGCTTTCCGGACCTGCTGCGATCGGTTTCCTCATCGGGGCCGTGTTATCCGGGGCCGCCGGATACATCGGTATGATGGTGTCTGTCCGGGCCAATGTGCGCACCGCCCAGGCCGCAAGCCAAAGCCTGGGTGCGGGACTGGAAGTTGCCTTCAAGGCCGGTGCTGTCACCGGCCTTTTGGTTGCCGGCCTCGCACTTTTGGGCGTTGCTGTTTACTACATGATCCTAACTGGTCCGATGGGCTACGCGGCGAGTGACCGGGTGGTGATCGACGCGCTGGTGGCGCTCGGTTTCGGCGCATCCTTGATTTCGATCTTCGCCCGTCTTGGCGGCGGTATCTTCACCAAGGGTGCGGATGTCGGCGGTGACCTCGTCGGCAAGGTGGAAGCTGGTATTCCGGAGGATGATCCGCGCAACCCGGCAACCATTGCGGACAACGTCGGCGACAACGTGGGCGACTGTGCCGGTATGGCGGCCGACTTGTTCGAAACCTATGCTGTGACCGTGGTTGCAACGATGGTTCTGGCGTCGATCTTCTTCACCGGTGCTCAGGCAACCGAGTTGATGTTGTTGCCGCTCCTGATCGGAGCCAGCTGCGTGGTCACGTCCATCATGGGAACGTTCTTCGTCAAACTCGGCGAAAACAACTCCATCATGGGCGCGCTGTACAAAGGCTTTATCGCCACAGCCGTCCTGTCTGCGGTTGCCTTGGCCATCATTGTCTTTGGCTGGTTGGGTGCAGGCACAGAATACACCACATCAGGCGGCACAACGTTCACCGGATTTGATCTTTTTGTTTGCGGTGTTATCGGCCTGATTGTGACCGGCCTCATCATCTGGGTGACGGAGTACTACACCGGTACAGACTACCGTCCGGTGAAGTCCATCGCGCAGGCCTCTGTAACCGGACACGGAACAAACGTGATCCAGGGTCTTGCGGTCTCCCTCGAGGCAACAGCGCTTCCGGCAATCATCATCATCGTTGGCATTCTGTCGACGTATGCCTTTGCCGGGCTCTTCGGCATCGCTATCGCGGTGACGACGATGCTCGCACTTGCCGGGATGGTCGTCGCGCTCGACGCATTCGGCCCGGTGACCGACAATGCCGGCGGTATTGCTGAAATGGCGGATCTACCGGCAGAAGTCCGGACCACAACGGATGCGCTCGATGCGGTCGGTAACACCACGAAAGCGGTGACCAAGGGCTATGCAATCGGGTCTGCCGGTCTTGGTGCCCTGGTGCTGTTTGCTGCCTACACGGAGGATCTGAAGTTCTTCAGCGCCAATGCGCAGGAAGGGTCGATCTTCTACGGCATCTCCGTGGACACCTTGTTCTCCTTGTCCAACCCGTATGTCGTTGCCGGTCTGTTGTTTGGCGGATTGCTGCCGTATCTGTTCGGCGGCATTTCGATGACGGCAGTGGGCCGGGCCGCCGGGGCCGTGGTCGAGGAAGTCCGCCGCCAGTTCAAGGAAAAGCCAGGCATCATGCAAGGCACCGAACGGCCGGACTATGGCCGGGCGGTTGACATGCTGACAAAGGCGGCGATCAAGGAAATGATCATCCCGTCGCTTCTGCCGGTTCTTTCGCCAATTGTCGTGTTCTTTGTGGTGCGCGCGGTGGCAACGCCTGCGGATGCTTTTGCTGCACTCGGCGCAATGCTGCTTGGTGTGATCGTCACCGGTCTCTTCGTGGCGATTTCCATGACCGCCGGCGGCGGGGCATGGGACAACGCCAAGAAGTCCTTTGAGGACGGTTTCACCGATAAAGACGGTGTGACGCACCAGAAGGGCGGCGAAGCGCACAAGGCGTCTGTCACCGGTGATACCGTGGGGGATCCTTACAAGGATACTGCAGGTCCCGCGGTGAACCCGATGATCAAGATCACCAACATCGTGGCGCTCTTGCTGCTCGCGGTACTGGCGCACTGATCGGCGTCGAAGCCAACGAAACAGAAAAGCCCCGGTCGAATGACCGGGGCTTTTTTTGGTCCAAAAAGTGTGCGGCTTATAGACCCAGGCCCGGGTTTGCCGCGCCCTTGAGGATCTGGCTGAGGAAGCCGTAGTCTGCGCCGCCGGTGCGGGTTGTCCGGGTCACTATGTCGACGATCTTACCGTCTTCAAGGGTGTAGTTGCCCATGTCCTTCACAAAGCCATCTTCATCGAAGTAGACGGCAACGACCCGTTGTTCGACGATGTCGGGCGCCAGGAAGGCTGTCGTCGCGGTTTTTTGCGAGATGTAGTAGTACGCATCGCCGTCAAGACTTGACCTGGTCGACGGCGAACCCAAAACAAGTTCTACCTGTTCGCGGCTCGAGCCGACTTGAACTTGGCTCATCATGTTGGACGTGATGACATGGCCGTGCGTGTAGGTAGATGTGAAACAGCCACCAAGGGGCAGAGTTGCCATCAAGGGAAGTAACAGGGCGCAAGCCTTGAAGTTCATCTATGAAGTCCCGTAATGCCAGATCAGTCCGGCTGTATGTCAATTTCGTTGCTTGGCAAAGTCACTATCGTGGGATAGGGCACAAGGCAACACCTGAATTCTAAGGAGACCGCCATGATCCTCGGCCTGTTCCGCCGCAGATCTCGTGACGCCGAACACAAAACCTACTGTGAAATCGTGGCTCAAGCACGGCAGCCCGTTTTTTACACGGATTTTCTTGTCCCCGACACAATAGATGGGCGTTTCGACCTCATCGTATTGCACGCTGTCCTTTATTTTAAGCGCATGCAGGGTGAAGGCAAGAAGGTCGCCGAGTTCACACAGGATGTCTTTGATCTCTTCTTTCAGGACATGGATGCGTCCTTGCGCGAAATGGGCGTAAGCGATACACGCGTTCCCAAGAAAGTCCGGAAGATGGGCGAGGCGTTTTTTGGCCGCGCGGACGCTTATATGGCAGCCGTTGAAGCCGGAAACGCTGAGGACCTCGCGCAGGCCCTTGGCCGTAACATCTACACGGACAAAGAAGAGCCGATTGCTCAGGAACGTCTTGCCCATTATGTCATCGCTGCCGCTGCGGAGCTGGCGGGGCAAGATACGCAGGACCTTTTGAACGGTAACATCAGCTGGCCGGATCCTGCACCGTTCCTGTCGGAAAAATGAACAAAAAGACGAGCCTCAAAAGACATGGCCAATGAAACCTTTCCTTACAGCCATAAGGTGAACGCGGCGCGAGTCGTGGACAAGGATGAGAAAATAACTGTGACGGCAAACGCGGGGGACCGGGCTGCGATTGCGAAAGCCTATGACCTCGATGGCGTGAAAAGCCTTGTCGCAGATCTTGTTCTAAAGCCGTACCGGAAAGCCGGACTGCGGGTTGCGGGACACATCACGGCTGAACTGGAGCAGACCTGCGTTGTTTCTTTGGAGCCATTCGTTCATGAACTGAAACTCAACATCGACCGGACGTTTGAGCCGCATTCCAGCCGGCCTCGGAAAATCCGCGATCTCAATGAGGACGGTGAAATCGAGATCGATCTTGAATCGCTGGATCCGCCCGATGTCATAACGGACGGCGTGCTGGACCTTGGCAACGTCATATGCGAAGAGCTTGCGCTTGCGCTTGATCCGTTTCCGCGCAGACCCGGTGTCGAGTTTGAGGGCGGCGGCGAGGGAGACGCTGATCCTTCAGAGTCAATTGAGGAAACCGGCAAACCCTCTCCATTTGCCGCACTCAGCGCATTGAAAGAACCGCCCCAGAAATAAAGCCGAGCGGGATGTGCCTGCGATTACCGGCGTGTAAGCGGGCGCTTTTTCGTGCAAGCTGCCAAGCATTGGCAGGAAAACGGTTGTCACCTCAGCCAAAACCTTTATGTTCGCGCCCGGTTCAAGACCCCTTAGGGACCGGTTCAACATCTGTGACAGCGAGGCAATCTCCGCCTTGCCGGTAAACGTTTAAAGACTTTCTAAATGGCGAAAACGATTCCGATTTCACTTGATGTCATGGGAGGCGACCACGGAGCCGAGGTCGTGATCCCGGGCGCTGAAATTGCGCTTGTCCGGCATCCAGATATCCGGTTCCTGCTGTATGGCAATGAAAACGTCGTCCGTCCGCTTCTCGACAAGTACCCGCGCGTGCGCGATGCCTCCGTTTTTCATCATTGCGAAGTCTCCATCGCGATGGACACCAAGCCCAGTCAGGCGCTGCGTCAGGGGCGGTGGAAGTCCAGCATGTGGAAGTCCATCGAGGCTGTGAAAACCGGGGATGCCGCCGTATCCGTTTCCGCTGGCAACACCGGCGCGTTGATGGCCATGTCCAAGTTCTGCTTGCGGACAATGGCCAACATCGAGCGTCCGGCAATCGCAGCCATTTGGCCAACCTTGCGCGGCGAATCCGTTGTGCTCGACGTTGGCGCGACCATCGGCGCAGATGCTCAGCAGTTGATTGATTTTGCCATCTTGGGTGGTGCCATGGCGCGAGCGCTGTTCGGCATTCAAAAACCCACTGTTGGCCTCCTGAACATCGGCGTCGAAGAGGTCAAGGGACTGGAAGAGGTGCGCACGGCGGGACGCCTGCTGCGCGAAACGCCGCTACGCTCCTTGCAATACTCCGGCTTCGTCGAAGGCAATGACCTGGGTGCCGGTACGGTGGACGTTGTTGTCACCGAAGGTTTTGCCGGGAATATCGCGCTGAAGACGGCAGAAGGAACAGCCAAACAAATCGGCAGTTACTTGCGCTCTTCCATGAACCGCACTTTCATGTCGAAACTCGGCTACCTATTTGCCAAGGGCGCTTTTGACCTGTTGCGCGAGAAAATGGACCCGCGCAAGGTCAACGGCGGGGTGTTCCTTGGCCTCAACGGCATTGTCATCAAAAGCCACGGCGGAACGGATGCGGAAGGGTTCGCATCGGCCATCGATCTGGCTTACGACATGGTGAAAAACGAACTGACGCACAAGATCGCGCAAGATCTTGTGCATTACCATCGCGGGCGCTTCGCTGAAGCGGCGCCGACATCGGAAGGTGATTTGTGAGCGTTATCCGTTCAATCGTTACTGGTACCGGAAGTTATTTGCCGGAAAAAATCCTGACCAACAGCGATCTGGCCAAGATGGTCGACACTTCGGACGATTGGATCGTTCAGCGCACCGGCATTCAGCAGCGCCATGTTGCTGCTGAAGGGCAGGTGACTTCGGATCTCGCAGTCGAAGCCGCTTTGCGTGCCCTGGAAAGCGCTGGCCGGAAAGCCGACGACATCGATACGATCATCCTGGCGACAGCGACGCCGGACAACACGTTTCCGGCGACCTCCGTTTCCGTGCAAGCCCGTCTCGGCATCAACCATGGCTTTGCATTTGACGTCCATGCGGTTTGCTCAGGCTTCGTCTATGCGCTCACGACAGCAGACGCTTATATCCGCGCGGGAATGTCCAAACGCTGCCTCGTGATTGGCGCAGAGACCTTTTCCCGAATTCTGGATTGGAACGACCGGACCACGTGCGTCTTGTTCGGTGACGGCGCTGGGGCTGTGGTTGTCGAAGCGTCAGAAGGCGAAGGTAATACGGCCGACAGGGGTGTTCTCACGTCGCATTTGCGCTCAGATGGCCGTCATAAGGACAAGCTCTTTGTTGATGGCGGGCCGTCTTCGACCCAGACGGTTGGCTATCTGCGCATGGAAGGCAAGGAAGTCTTTAAACATGCTGTTGGCATGATCACAGATGTGATTGAAGATGCGTACTCCGCAACTGGCCTGACGTCCGAGGATCTGACCTGGTTTATTCCACACCAGGCCAACAAACGCATCATCGACGCCAGTGCGAAAAAGCTGAAGATCGCGCCGGAGAAGGTCGTGACCACTGTTCAGATGCACGGAAACACGTCCGCAGCCTCCATTCCGCTGGCGCTGGATCTGGCCGTTCGGGACGGACGTGTCAAAAAAGACGATCTCATCATGCTTGAGGCGATGGGCGGTGGATTTACATGGGGCTCTGTGCTTTTGCGCTGGTAAGTATTTCTGACAGTGCAAGAAACAAATCGCAGTCCGATTAAGACTTCCTGTTGACCGGGTCCCCTTGAGGCAATACCGTGAGAGCCTGCTGCAGAGTTTCTGTGTAAAATCAGCCAGATCAATGGCGTCCTGAGGAGGGGTTATGGGCAACCGGACTATTACCCGAGCGGATCTGTGTGAAGCCGTTTATCAGAAGGTGGGTCTTTCGCGGACCGAATCTTCGGAATTGGTGGAGCGAGTTCTTTCCGAAATTTCCGACTGTCTCGTGACAGGAGAATCGGTAAAATTGTCTAGCTTCGGGTCGTTCGTCGTCCGTTCCAAAGGGGAGCGCATCGGCCGCAACCCGAAGACCGGTGAGGAAGTTCCGATTTCCCCGCGCCGTGTGATGGTCTTCAAGCCATCGAATGTCTTGAAACAACGGATTAACGACGCCCTGACCGGCAGCTAACGGGTTGCATGAGCTCACAGGACAAAAGCCCAGACGCTTTTCGCACCATCAGCGAAGTCGCTGAGGATCTGGATTTGCCGCAGCATGTGCTGCGTTTCTGGGAAACCCGCTTTTCGCAAATCAAACCGCTGAAACGGGGCGGCGGCCGCCGCTATTACCGGCCAGATGACGTTGAGCTCCTCAAGGGAATACGCCATCTTCTGTATGGTGAGGGTTACACCATCAAGGGTGTACAGCGGATTCTGAAAGAGCAGGGTCCGAAGTTCGTTATGCAAATCTGGCGCGAGGATGCCGATCGACTCATAGTCAGCCAGCAGAGCGTGTCTTCAGCACCAACTCCTCTGACAGAAGAAACAACAGCCGGCGAGACGGCCAGTGGGGCAATGCCCTCAGGGTCGGTGCCGCATGATGTCATCGACGATGAAGCCGACAAACCTGTTGACGGGCAGGGTGGCAGCGGGTTTGGGATTTTGAGCCGCCTGCGGGGTGAAAAGCCGGAGAGCGCAGCAGCTGGTCCTGCGAAAGCGATTTCGAAAGAAGATATCCGCCGCCTGCAGTCCACCTTGTTCGAGTTGCTAGAGTGCAAACGCACTCTGGACCGGGCGCGCTAACAGTCCCGCTATTTCCGCTTTAAAAACCGCCCAAGAAATCCGCCACCCTTTGAGGGTTGATCGCTGGAGCTTGCCTGTTGCGCCGCAATCGCGATCTGACGGAGCTCATCCATCGACGAGCGTTTTCTCGGCCCAGCTTCTGATGCCCCACCAGCCGTCTCATCGCTGACCACGCGTGGACGTCGGGGCTGTGTACCTGGCTGGGAAGCTTCCGGCGAAGATGCAGCTGGCGACCGGCGAATTGGCTTTACGCGTTGTGCCGACGTGGCAGCCGAAGTCTCGCCAGTTTTCGGGCGGTTAAGTTGCTGTAGAATGGCCGCGTCAATCGGATCGTCAGGATCAAGAACAACCTCTTCTGCCCCGTCAATGCGTTCGCCTGTCAGGGCACCTTCGGTATCGTATTCCTTGTAGATCGTGGGGACAGGGTCTCGCTCGACACCAAGGGCCGGACTATGGACCACTTTCAGTTCAATGCGCGGCGCGCCGCCGTCTTGTGGAGGGTGGTGAAACACCTGAATTTTTTCGTTTTCGTCTGAACCGAAAACATCTCCACTTGGAAACACCTTCCCGCGTTTGAGTGTGAAGCCAATGAACGAATAAAGCCGTTCAATGAGGTAACCCGTTGGCTGTTTGGAAGGCGTGAATTCCACCGAATAACCGATGATAGACGGGGCTCCCGAGCCAATCACACCAATGAGCTGTTCACCGGTGAGCGGAGACTTTTCGCCGTAAAGGTGGGGGTGAACATAAAGAAGAAGTGGTGTGTCTTCATCCGCCACCAGTTTGAAGGTGTCCGGTGTCATAAGGAACAAACTGGGCATCCAGAAAATGGCAGTTGGAGAAGACGCATTTGCGATGCTGGCCGTGACAGACTTCACAATCGCCATCGCCATTTGGCTCTCGCTGCTGTCAGTCAAGGTTGCAACGCTTTGACCGATTTCTTGCAAAGCCCCTTCGGGAAAAGCATCGACCGGGATAAGCCCCTTGTAGACGGAGATTTGTGTATAGGCTGTCGTCGCCTCAATGATGTCAGCAGCTTCCGGAAAACTTGACTTCACGGAGAAGCTGTTGAGCGCTGTTTCAAGCTGAGCGCTCGCTTCAAACGGCACTGTTTGCGTTACCAGAATGTGGTAGTTGCCGCAGAGAACCCGGATATCCTTCTCTGTTGATGTTTTGAGAAGTTTACACTCTTCGGCAGGCAGCCCGGCGGCGACCGCAGCGCGCACGATCATTTCCAAGACGGCGCTACCGGACAGCGGTTCGTAACGCTCCATCAGCACCTGAGCATCAATGCTCGGGGTTGTAAAGATCTTCATCCGAAAACACCTTTGGACTGAAATCGCCAAAGGACTTTAGCGATGCACACGTAAAGAAGGACTTATCAATCTACGCGCGCATCGCATCTTGGTGGCTATAAGCTCACTATTTACAAGGTTATTTCAGCCCCACGCAGGAGGCATAAAAGGTGGTTGTAGCGGGCCAGTCGGAGAAAAGACCGACAACACCGGCGTCCTGAGCAAGGGCATCGACCACTTCATAAACCTTGCCATCACCGTCAATCGCATCCTTGACCGTCTGAAAGTACCAGCCGCCGCCCGTATTGAGCGGACCGGAGCGCTCCAGTGTCCAGGTGATCAGGGTAAGCCCTGCTTCATTGGCGGCGCGCGCATAGGCAGAGGCAACAATTTCCCCTTCGTCCAGCGTCAACAAAACCCAAAGCGGGGGAGCGATGTAGTTGACACCCATTGCCTTCAGTTCGGCCATGGACGGGGAAAAGGTGCTCGGGTCGGACGGGTTCAGGTCCCGGCGGCCATCGAGATAAACAGCCTGCTTGCCGAAATCCGGCTCGTTCTCGATCCAGTACAGAACATCGTCGAGATTGAAGGACTGCGGGAAGACATCTGAGGCCGGAATACCGGCTGCCTTGTATTCGTCGATCAGTTTTTGCGCGTAGTCTTCCTGGCTAAACCCGTCAAAGGGCATGTCCACCGATGGCGACTTGAGTTCGGGCGTGAATTTGACGCCGAGATCCTTGAACAAGGCAATTGATTCCGCGTGGGTCATCAAAGTGCCAGTTGTGGCATAAAGGTCAGTGCGCCATCCCGCCGTTCCATCCATGTAGGCTTCGACGGTCTTGGCGTTTCTGTCGGCTGCGTCCATTTTGCCGTTCAGCGTCTTGAATTCGGCAAGCGTCAGGTCTGACGTCCGGCATTCCGCTGAGGCTTTTGAGCCGCCATCTGCAGGGCTGAACCCCTTCGTGCATTTACCAGCCAGATCTGTCGCCAAGATGTCGGTGGTCGTGTGGAGATCGTTCTGTGCGTGTCGGCAGACAAGTTCCTTGTCCTTGGTAAAGGTGACATCGCACTCCAGGATCCCTGCGCCCATCAAAGCAGCAGCCTTGTAGCTCTCTGCTGTATGTTCTGGGAACTGCAAAGGTGCGCCCCGATGGCCAATCGAGAAGTCGGTCTTTCTCAGCGGCTGACCGATGCAGGCCTCAAGTTTTTCCTTCAGCGGACCTTCGGCCATCTGGTCGATCAGGTAATAGGGACGCGGTCCAAGCTCGATCGTGTCGGCAATGACGGGAGTAGACAGCACAGCGAGTGCGGCAATCGAAGCTGCTTTAGTAAAGCGCATGAGGATGGAATTCTCCGTTGCTATAGGCGGCCTGGGTAACCTGCTTGAATGGCAATCAGATTACAGTTTTTGTCAGGACGGCGACCAGCGAATTTTCAGTGCTTCCGGTCCTCGGACCGACAAGCCGTGTTTGTAGCGGACATCTTCTGCTGCCAGTTCGATCTTGGAAAACCGGCGCAGCAGGGTTGAGAAGATGATATCCATGTCCAGCCGGGCGAGGTGATTGCCGAGGCAAAAGTGAGCGCCGCGCCCAAAGGCAATATGCCAATTCGGGGACCGGCCCACATCAAATGTATCTGCGTTTGGAAACTGCTTTGGATCGCGGTTTGCGGAGCCATAGAGAACGCCGAACTTTGTGCCGCGTTCAAACCTCTGGCCGCAAACGTCCATCTCCTGTGTCACATAGCGATGGAAAAAGGGCAGGGGCGATTCATAGCGGAACATTTCCTGGACCGCCGTCTTCATCAGGCTTTGATCGTCCCGCAGCCGCTGCATCTGGTCCGGGAACTTCAAAAGTGCGTGCATGCCACTGCCCAGAACGTCGATGGTCGATCCGTGTCCGGCCATCAGGATAAGCATGGCGGTTGAAATGAACTCGTCCTCGTTCATGTGGCCGGCCTTTTGGGCCTCGATCATCACCGAAATCAAATCGTTTTTTGGTGCAGCTTCGCGTTGGCGCTTCAGGTCCGACAGGTAATGATAGAATTCGGTTGTGTTGCGCTCGGCAAGTTCCTTGCGCTCATCAGACCGGTCGATGTCGAAGTACTGAACGATTTTCTCCGACCAGATGCGCAGTTGCGGGCAATCCGCGTCCGGAACTCCTAGAATGCGACCTATGATGTGACCTGGAACATGGGCGGCGAGATCTTCGATGAAGTCGATCTCTTGGCGGTCCTCCAGACTGTCAACGAGGCTGTCGACATAAGCCTGGATCTCGTCGCGCAGCTTGTTGACCATCACCGGAGTGAACAGCTTGAACACCTGCTTACGCAGCCGGTCATGGACGTCGCCGTCGCTGTCGAGCAGGGAAAACTGCACGAAGCGGGAATGATGCGGCATATCATGCCAGTTTCCATCATGCTTCTGTTTTGCAATTTCGTCTGCACTCGCGATGTGCTCCATGGACCGAACCATGTGTTCACTCATCACGATTTCCGAGACATCGTCAAAACGCGCGGCCAGCCAGACATCAAAATCCTCAAAATAAGTCAAACCTTCCTTCGCGCGCAGCGCCGCGTAAAACGGATGAGGATCCTGCGCGAACGCATCAGAAAGGGGATTAAATTCAAAATCAAATGTGTGGCTCATTCTGGGCTCTGGGTACTTGGCGGGCGGGGGCGGCGCTTTTTTACGATTCGCAAGCGCCGCACGATATTTTTTGAGAAATACAAGCGAAAAGGGTTTCAGGCCACCCGCAGAACGGGTTTTCCGCAGGTCGAGGTTCTGTGTGAGGACATCGGCTGGGGATTGTGAGGAAAGGACAGTTTTGACAATGAGGCGAGGTATGGTCCCCCTCCTAAGATCGGCTCACACCTGCTAAGGGCGCTGTCTCAAAAAAAATGACGGCGGAAGAACAGGGGGGCTGAGATGCAATTGCCGGAACGGTTTCATGAAGAATATCAAGACTTTTTGCTGGAAACCGGCTTTGATGAGCCGGATCCGCAAAACCTTTTGATGGAGCTCGCATCGCTCAGCATGGAGGTTTATCTAAAGGAAATAGCGTGGCTGTCAGATTTTCTCGGGCGCCTGGAAAAAGGCCGTGAGGTGGCTTGAGGTCAAAATACAATAAGGTGTCACAACGGTCGAGGAAATCACTGTTGAGTGAACGTAGAGTAAACTGAAATTTGTAAATGCTTGTGTGCCAATTTATAACTGATTTAGTCAGATGTGATTGCTGTCACAGAAAAATTGTCGAAGAAGTAAAATAATTACCGATAAGGCTGTGATGTAATACGATTTACTCACGATCGTATGGAGTCTGTCTAAGTTTGACAATTTGAACGCCTGAACAAGTTCGAGGAGGCTACTGTGACCAACATCTATCATGGGATGACGATCGATAGAGCTGCTATGGCTGCTATGGATTTATGGGTTACCAAATACATCGGACCTTTCTCGATAGCTTATAACAACGCTTATAAAAAATTTAACAAAACACTCGCAGATGACCGGGCAGCGCAGAAACAGGAAGCAGAACAAAAAATGGCACTAGCCCTCCTTGCACTGAGTGTTTGTGGAGGCTCGATTCTCACAGCAACAGTTGGGACGGCTTGCTTGAAAACAGCTACTGGCAAGGGTGCGTTGAGTATTCTTCATGGCCCAATACTAGATTACATAGCGAAAAAGGACAGCATGCGTATGTACAACGTGGCTGAGTTCGCAAGCAGCAACGCTACGTTGCATTTTATTTTGGGTTCCGTTTATGACAAAATTTCGGGTGATTTAAGTACTGCGGCTAAAGCAGCTCTGACGGCGGGTTCTCTGGATGCAAATGTAGAAACTATAATAAAAGACCCGGACAACATGAAAACACGTATGCAGATGCATGTTCGAAACCTCAGGCTGAAAATTCTAATTGCAGCTACAGCAATAGACAATAGCAAGAAAACTGATGCTGAAAAAAAGGAATTAAGGGAGAAGCTAAAGAAGTCTGCTTACTTTACTGCTATCCCAGATATTACTGCGCAACAAAGTGCACTCCAAGATCGAATTGAACTCACCTTTTGGATGAACCACATAACTCAATGTGACCTTTTTGCAGTCTATACGACAGAAATAGGACCACATAACCATTTCGAAAAAGGTATTACCAGGATGCCTATACAGCAATCTCCGCAAGACAGTTCTTATCCAAGACCGTACCAGAAGGGGCCATGGGCATACGACCGTTTTACAAGACGAAGAGGCATGACTGAAACTTATGTTGAATACAGAGATACTGGTGATTTAGCAGATACGCGTATAAATCAGCTATACAAAAAGGAATTTAAACGGGGAAATTTCTTTGACAATGCTGCAATATTCTCCGGTTATAGTGCAAAAGGGGTCGATGGGACCTCTATTAAGCGAGCTGAGTATGCTTTGCAAAAACTGCATACAGTATTGAAGCTACCAGCATCGGTTCGGTAAATATAATAGCATAATACTTCTCAAGATATCGTTTGAAAATCGACTGTAATAGATGCAAAAATATGAATTGTTTTTTGGTAAATTTGTGTCATCTGATGCGAGTCGTAATCTTCAGATTTCTTATAAACCGTCATAACACTTATATAATATGGATGGGCGGGCCTCATTCGAAACCACGCACTCTCCCCCCTAGGGAAGTGCGCTACTAGGCTGCACTACCAAGCAAAACCGCGCTTGTCATCCGCACCTTAAGGCAAACAGCCGTACAGGAATTTACTTTTTTGATTATTGTTTTAGGCCGTTGGAACATAGCCTATGCGACATCAACATAGCCAACAATCCCCTCATAATTGTACTGGGACAACGTGGCGATCACATTGTCTTTTTCGGCCTCATTCGCCGTGTAGAAATGAGTGCCGGTGTCCGTATTGAAGAAACGATAAAGTGCAATGTCATCCGCATCCGCCGTGCTGTGAAGGTGATAGGCGACGCCCTCGTAATTGAACTGCGAGAGCGTGGAAATTACGGAATCCCGTTCCGCAGCGCTCGCAGTGAAAAAGTGCGTCCCGGTTTCCGTATTGTAAAAACGGTAGAACTCGACCGCATTCGCATCGGTGCTGTTCACGCTTTTGTAGGCAACGCTTTCATAGCTGTATTGCGCCAAGTTGGTGCTGATTGAAACGGCTTCAGTGTGATTTGCTGAGTAAAAATGTGTGCCGGTGGAGCTGTTGAAGAAGCGGTAGACCCCCAAATCAACTTCTGGGATCGTAACCGTCGGAGTTGTTGGGGTCGTCGTCGCCGCCCCATAGATCGCCTGGACGGCGTTGATGTCATCCTGCGTCAGTGACGTGCCATAATTCTCGTTAACGACCACAGCAGCCATGATCGCGTTCGGATCCTCACTGTGCCCAATGCCCAAAGCGTGTCCGATTTCATGGATTGCCGTACTTAGGAAAGCCGTGGTGGTCCAGTTTTCTGCCGTGTCAAAAATGACTTGGACGGAATCGGTTGTGTAGGTGGCTCCACCGTCACTGCTGGAAAAGAGAGAGTCTGCAAACCCTAGTGTGTTGCTCACTCCGTCGATTGCATCCATCGCAAATCTGATTTGGACAGAACTTGCATCCGTCACTTCCCGGAAGCTTATATCGGCCACTTGCGCCCAAGCATCAAAGGCTTGGCGCACCGATTGTTGAAAATTCGGGTCCGTGATCGCGGCGTCGGAGGCGTAGGGGGTTCCGCCGACAGTTCCACTCAACGTTGTTGTTGCAAAGCTCCAGGTAACTTCCCCTCCGGATGTGCCCGGGGTGCCGCTCGTGCCCCATTTCGGAAGCGGGTTGTACAGCACAAAATCACTGACAATGTTGTAGTCGCCTTGCGTCCGTTCGGCGGTCCAACTCAAGCTGCCGGTCTTCTTTCCGTCCGAGTTATAGCTCAGTGAGAAGTCAGCCACCGGGCTGCCGCAGATAATGCACATGGTATCTCCCCGCTTAATTGCTCGTTCTTACCGGTCCCGCTGATTTGGTTGGAAAGGCTGTCGTATTCTCTCTCAACCAAATTCCCGCTTGTGGTCTGATTGTAAACACATCAGGCCGTCAAACTGTTTCATCGAAGCGATGTAGCTGTCTTAAGGTAAGGCTCATGAAAGCATGCTTGGACAGGCGCCGCAATTCCGCAAAGTTACAAAGTGCAACGAGCTTTTCGGCAGCTTGGAGGTAAAGAATTGGCAAGGAGTAATAGGGCTTTTTGATCGGCGAACAGCTGCGTTTATACAGCCGCGTCATTTGCCCTGGCATCAGCACCGAGTGCCGATCGCAAAGTTCCCAGCGCTACGAACATCAAGAACCCGGCGGGTCCGAACATAAAGGTCACCGGCAAGCAGGGCAGAACCAACCAAAAGCTCATATTTTTGGCACGGGCACTCCGACACATCCATGCACCAACAAAAAGGTCAAATGCCAGATAGTGGATCCAGCCCGCCATAACCGCGTTTGGATTTGAGAACAGTTGAGCAACCGCGGAAAAACTCCCATAGCCACCTTCAGAGACAGGGAAAAAACCCACGATTGCGACGTAACTAACGGCAAGAAGGGCTGGGATTGCGTAGCCTGAAATACGGTCTGACCATTTCGGGATGAGGGGCGAAATCAACAACAATACCCAGCCGAGCATCGCCAGAGAGCTCACACCGGAAAACACGGTTTCATAGTCCATTAGAATACACCCTGGGCACCATCTTATGAGGCAGTAGTTATTGCAATATGCTTGCAGATGCAATCATATTGCAATAAAAAAGCCCAATGGAAGATATTTACACAATCAACGCACTGAGGCTTATGCAATCGGCAGATGAGTTTCGGGCAAAGCTCTCAGGTGAGTTTTCCGCTGTTCACGGTCTTTCCGTGAATGAGTATTTTTTGCTCATGCATCTTCAAAGAGCACCGCTCAATCGGTTGTCCCGGGTGGAGCTGGCCAAGCGCATGTATGTCAGCGCCTCAACGGTCACGCGGATGGCCGCACCGATGGAAAAGCTTGGGCTTGTGACCCGTGAGGCCGATATCCGGGATGCGCGATTGGCCTATGTCGTTCTGTCCAAAGCGGGAACTATCAGATTGGGTGAGGCGAAAGTGACCTTTGCAAAGCACGCGCGTGCAGCGTTCGGAGACCGATGGTCCAGTGCTGAATTGGACAGCCTGTCCAAACTGCTCAATCGGCTTGTCGCTGGTACGCTTCCAAATCTGACATGAACAGATGCATTGGTCTTGTTTAGCTAAACAAGACCGAATTCAAGTTAGGTATTCAGAAAATAGTCTTGAAAAAATTGGTCGGGCAGGCCGGATTTGAACCGACGACCCCTTCACCCCCAGTGAAGTGCGCTACCAGGCTGCGCTACTGCCCGAACACGACCTAACTATCGTGTTCGCAATCCCTGCGCAAGATGCTTGTTGGCAGGCGTCCCATGGTTTTGCCCAGCTTGTCGCACGCACTAGCAGAAGCGTCAGGAATGGAGGGGTGAGCGTTCAATTGCTCTTGATGTCAGTCAGGAATGGGCGTCTGCAGAGCGCTGCGCCGCCAACTGCGCCGTTCCAGCTTGTCTGCTGCGATTAGTCCCCAAGCGAGGCCATAGAGCATGAACAAATGCCGCCAGTGATCGGTGTCGATGACGACGGACAGCAACAGGTGGGCAACAAAGACTGCAAACACCGCCTGAACGAACGGGGTCCACGGACGGGATTTGAAGATCAGCGGAAGGAACGCACAGACCGTCCATATGGCCATGACGATATAGGCAATGCCCCCCATCCAGCCGTAGGTGGTAAAGGCCTTGAGATAAACATTGTGCTCATCCTCACCGAAGGTTTTGCCGAACTCTAGCGCGCCGAGACCCAGAGGATGCTCCATCACAAGTTGGAAGCCGATCGCGTAGCGGGCAAAACGGCCAAGGCGTCCGCCGTCATAGTCCTGCACCAGACGGGCCCGCTGGGAAAACATGTCGGAGACCGCCTCAAACGACAAGGCGACTGTCATGAGGAGCGCACAAAAGAAGACGCCGGCCATGCCGATCAGGATCAGCCGGCCTCGGCGGGCAAGGTTCTGTTCGGTCACCAATTGGATCGTATAAAGCAGCATCAGTGACGCCAAGAGCACACCCCAGGCACCGCGAGAAAAACTTAGGAAAATGCCTAAGAGCAGGATGCTCAGCGGCAGCAGCACATAGAGATTGCGCAAGGTGGGGCCGCGCAAAAATCTCTGAATGAGCAGGAGGGTTGGCAGTACCAGAAACGGACCAAACACGTTCGGATCCTGAAAGGTTCCGCGCGCGCGGTCGAAGCGGGTAAAATACTCGGCTCCTGGAAACAGGTTGAAATAGCCGGCTATCCCAAAAAGGGCGGCAATTACCGCACCGATAATGTAGCCGCGCTCAATGATCCGGCTGCGTTCGGGTTTGTCGCTCAGGATCGCGGCGTAAAAGATCGCCGTGATCGCAAGAAATCCGGAAACGGCGGCATACATGAGCGCATCGCCAAAATCCTCTGCGAACGGCACGGACGCAAGGCCGCCGGCTGTAAACACCATCATTAGGACAATCAGCGGCGCAAACTCACGGCGCAACTTGAGCCCGCACGCGAGCCAGATGACGGTCAGAGCCACCATGTAGAGCTCGTAAGGAGCCGGTTCTTCGATCACGAAAGCTGACAGGAAGGCCGCCAGCCATAATGCGCCATTGCCCAGCGATCTGACCGACAGGCCGAACGGGGGCGGGGCTGTCAGCGCCCGCCCATCATGGGCGGCCCAAACGGTCAATAGGCGTTCTCCGTGTTCAACAGCTTCAACGGCGTCAGGAACAGGATCTTCAGATCAAACAGGATCGACCAATTCTCGATGTAGTAGACATCGCATTCCACGCGCTTCTGGATCTTTTCAGGTGTATCGACCTCTCCGCGCCAGCCATTGATCTGTGCCCAGCCAGTCACCCCCGGCTTGACCTTATGGCGCGCGAAATAACCGTCAACGACGTCGTCCCAGGTCTCGTTGTTGGTGTGGGCATTGACCGCATGGGGGCGGGGGCCCACGAGCGACAGGCTTCCGGCAAGCACGTTGAACAGCTGTGGCAGCTCATCGATCGACGTCTTGCGGATGATCCGCCCAACCTTTGTCACCCGGGGGTCGCCCTTGGTCACCACCTTCTTTGCGTCCGGGTCTGCCATATCCGTGTACATGGATCGGAACTTCAGTACCTCAATGATCTCGTTGTTGAAGCCATACCGCTTCTGCCGGAAGATAACCGGGCCCTTGCTGTCCAGCTTGATGGCAATAATGGTTCCAATCATCACCGGTGCAAGACAAACTATCGCGATCAGCGAGAACACAACATCGAAGATCCGCTTGGCAACCATATCCCAATCGGCGATCGGCTTTTCAGCGACATCGACGAAGGGGACCGTTCCGATGAAGGATGTGCCCCGATCACGGAACCGCACCTTGTCGGTATGTGCCGATAGACGGATGTCGACCGGCAGAACCCAGAGGGTCTTCAAAAGCTCCAGCACACGTTTTTCCGCGCGCAGAGGAATGCAAACAATCAGCATGTCGATGCGGGCAAGGCGCGCAAACTCCACAAGAGCGCTGATGTTGCCGAGTTTCGGGTAGCCGGCCACGACTGGCGGCGACCGATCGTTGGAACGGTCGTCAAAGATGCCGCAAATCCGAATATCGTTATCCGATTGGGCTTCCAGATCGTGGATCAGTTCCTGGGCGGCCGTACCGCCACCAACAATGATGGCGCGCCGTTCCAGGCTTCCAGATTTCGTCCAGCCCCGCACCAATCGCGAGAGCACGAGCCGTGAGATGCAAAGGCTGACGAGGCCCATACTGTACCAGGCACCAATCCAGGCGTCAGAGACACTGGACCCAATACCAGTCGCACTTCGTAAACCGGCGAACATTGCAAAGACCAGTGTCCAACCCGCCGACACCCGGCCGATTTGGGCCAGGCGCTGACGCATGACCGGAACCTGGTAGACATCGGACGCTTGAAAGAAGGCGAGCGTGAAAAGAACTGCCAAGCCAGCGGCGAGCGCATGGATGCCGGTTGGGCTACCAGCGCCGGGCCCGGTCAGAAGTGCGATCCCAGCTGAGGCAAGAATGATCAGAATATCAAATAGACGAACCGAGCCACCGAGCACCGGAACCGAAATTCCGCGTGTTCCGAGGTTTTTGGCAATATCCAGCGCATCAAGCGACAGATTGGTGTTCGCAAAATCTTCGAACGAGATCTTGGTCGCTTCTCTTGAGGCCAGAGGAGATTGACGCAGCCGGTTTTCAAGGTGCCCCCTGACGCCCGGTTGAGCGGCTGGCGCTGGTGCGCTGGCTGCCGTTCCCTGTTCGACTCTATCGTATGCGGGTTCGCTCATTATCGCTGGCTCGATCTCGCATAGACAGATGATAGGGAAGTGGCTTGATTGGCCGCGAGCTCGGGTTGTTGAGCCGGGACGTCGCTTGGTGCGATTCCGAGTGCGTCCAAGTAGACCGAATTGATGCGATCGGTCATCAAATCCGTGGAAAAGGTCTCTGCAAGACAGGGCCGCATTTCAACGGCTTCTGCCTGTTTCTTCTCAGGGTTTGCCAAGGCGTCTTCCATGGCAAGGGTCAATTGTGTGATGTGACCCGGCTCGATAAGGCGGTTGGCGAACTTGCCGAATATTTCCGGGATTCCGCCTGCGCGCGTTGCGATCAAGGGACGTTGGGCCGCGACCGTCTCCAAAATGATGTAAGGCATGGCCTCGGCCCGCGACGGGATGACGACCGTTTTTGCAAGTTTGAAGGCCTCGCGCGCCTTCATCGGCCCTGTGAAGGTTACGGCCCCGGTCAAGCCGAGCTTCTCCACCATTTCACGGTATCGCGCTTCGTCCGGGCCATCTCCAACCAGGATAGCAGACGGAGCCCGCCCGAGCTTCAGGCGCAGATTGTAGAGTGCTTCGATAAAGAGGTCCGGCCCCTTGAGATCACGCAACATGCCGATGAATACAAAGTCGGCTGCGTCCTCATTGGCGTTGACCGGCTCAAAGTCCTGTTTGGACAGTCCATTATAGACGATGCGGTTTGTGGCGCGTGCGGAACCGATCTTCGTCTCATAAGCAGCGCTCTCATAATCGGAGACAAAAATGAGGCCGTCGGTTATCCGTCCTAGAAGGCGTTCAAGCGTGTGATAGACACGACCCTCAAGCCTGTGAGGATGATAGTGCAGGCTGCCCCCGTGTGGGGAGTAGATGCGTGCTGGTCTCTGGCCCCGCAGGCCGAGATACGTGCCGATCAGGCGGGCATAGGCGCCGCCTTTTGCGCCATGACCATGCAGGACCGTGGGTTTCAGGTCCCTGATATGTCTGTATAGGGCGAGGGTTGCCGAGACGTCTTGAACCGTGAGTTGGCGGCGCATGGGAAACCTGGCGAGCCCCAAGGACAACGTCGAGCGCAGCTCTTCGATTTGGGTATCTTCAAAGGCACCGCCGGTTGTGCTGTCGCATATCAAGCCGACCTTATGTCCTAAAGCTTCCTGGCAGCGAGCCAGATCGCGGACGTGACGGAAAATTCCGCCGACCGGCGCGCGGACGCAATGCACGATCCGCATTGGAGGCGTTGTCATGGTGCAATATCCCTGTTTTTGCTTTCAGGCTTCTTGGTGAGCCCGTTCAGCAGTCAGGATGCACCCTAGCAAAGGGAAATGAGTCCGCGGTTAACTCGCGGCTTGTCAAAAATACCGTTCCCGAACGTAAATCGTGTCTCCGGGTCGGACAGGATCCGAAATCGGAACGCGTCCGTTTAGAATTTCACCGTTAATCTGGCGGGTGATATCGACGTCTTCCTGGCGGGCCCGGGAGCTGAATCCACCGGCTGTTGCGATCGCGTTCTGGACCGTCATGCCTGCGACATAGCTATATTGGCCCGCGTTTTGCACCTCTCCCATGACAAAGATCGGACGGTAGGTGTCCACCTCGACGGAGACGTCAGGATCACGGATATAGCCTTGGCGCAGTTTGGCTGCAATTTCAGCGGCAAGCCCTTGTTGGGTTTTACCGCGTGCGGCGACGCTTCCGACCAGCGGGAATGAAATATAACCAGCCTGATCAATGACATAGGTGTTGGAGAGGTCGTCCTGACCGAACACAATGATGCGCAACCGGTCGCTGGAATCCAGGCGATACGGCTGGGTCAAAGTTTCATGAAACGCTGTCGGCGGTTGCCGGTACCCACTGCACGCAGCAAGTCCCAGGCACAATGCCGGTACCAGAAGCGCTCTCATTCGCATCAACGACTCTCCTACAATTCGGCAAGAGGATCGCAAGGTATGGTTAATTGAGGGTGAAGACGGATCAAGGCGAACAGATAGCATGTCAATAATGCGTATACACAAATTAACGGCTGTTCCAGCCAGCTGTGTTGAAGCTTAACCGAACGCTTACCATAATCAGACATTATTCGCCGCGTATCTGGAGAGAAGCAATATGGAATCTGGGCGGCAGACCTACACAGACGACGATATGGCGTTGGATCTCGGCGGGCTTTTGAAGGCTTTGGCGCGGTCATTGCTGTGGCTGGTCCCTTTGACCCTCTTGATGACGTTGATCGTTTTCATCGCCCTGCAATTCGTTGCACCCAAATATATGGGCGAGGCTCGGGTTCTGATCGAAAGCACGGATATCAACATTCCAGGTGGGACCCGCGGTGTTGAAGGCGAGCGTGCTTTGCTCGATACCGAGGGTGTTGCCAGTCAGATCCAGATCTTGATGGCGACTGACCTTGCCCGAAAAGTGGTCCGTAAGATGGATCTGGCCTCCATTCCCGAGTTCGGCGCCCGCGGCGGCATGTCCTTTCTTGATAAGGTCCTGACCACTTTCGGATTTGATCGAGCGCCGTCAGGCGACTCAGCCGAAGAACGCGTCCTCAAGCACTATTACGAAAATCTGGAGGTCTATCGCCTCGACGAATCCCGCGTGATTGCCGTCGACTATGCGTCAGAGGATCCGCTTTTGGCCTCCGAAGTCGCAAACGCGATTGTCGACGAATTTCTGGAGCTGCAGTCCAGCGCCAAACGGCAGACGACAGAAATCACATCCGCTGCGTTGGAGCCGCAAATCGTTGAATTGCGGAAAAAAGTGCAATCGGCCCGCCAGGCCGTCGCAGACTTCAGGGCGCGGGCCGATCTGTTGATCGGTGCGGACAACATACCGCTCAATCAACAGCAACTGGCAGATACGAGCAGCGACTATTCCGCGGCGCAAGCTGCGAAAGCAGAAGCTCAGGCCAAGGCCGAACTGATCCGCGAACTTTTGAATTCCGGTGGATCTTTGGAGACTGCAACGGATGTCCTGAATTCTCAGCTCATTCAGCGTTTGCGCGAACGCCAAGTTGAAATCCAGTCCAACATCGCCGAACTGTCGATCACGCTTTTGCCCAACCACCCGCAGATCAAGGCCCTGCAATCTCAGCTCAGTGATTACGATCGTCAGATTCGTTCTGAAGCGCGAAAAGTGCTTGAGGGTCTCGAAAACGATGCGCGGGTTGCGAGTCAGCAGGCCTTGGCCTTGGAGAGGCGTCTGGACGAATTGAAGGTCGCTGCCGCGAAATCCAATGCGGATCAGGCCCGCCTCAGCGAACTCGAACGGGAAGCCGATGCAAAGGCTGCGCAGCTTGACCAGTTGTTGCTTAGTTTTCAGGAAGCCGATACGCGCTTGCGCGCGCAGCTCCTTCCAGCTGATGCCCGAATTGTGTCCAGGGCCAATGTCCCGGTTGAGCCCTTCTCTCCGAAAGTGGTCTCCAGCACTATCATTGCAGCTCTGGTCACGTTCATCTTGGGAACGGCCTTTGTAATCATGCGCGAATTGCTCACGGGACGGGCTCTTTACTCACCTGCGCAGCCCCAAGGAACTGCCAACCCGGGAACCGGATCAGCTCCCGTGCCACCGGCGCGCGATGCCGGTGGGGCTTTCACATGGGGCCCGTCTTATGCAGGCGGATACCAAGGCTACAGTTTCGGCAGTGAAATCGGAGCGGGGGCAGAGCCGAAGAAACCACGGGTGGAACCGGATCTCGACGATGACAGCACTGTTGCTCCTATACCTGCGCAAAGGGAGGTCGGTAGTCCGCCAAACCGACGGTCGAAGCGCAGAGGCAACTATGACCAGGACGTCGCGCCAGACTGGCTCGGCGCAATGCGCTCGACCCCGAAAGATCCTGTTGAGGAGCCAGGGGAGGACGATGTCGCCATACCGGCGGCGGCGCCTCTTCCATCTAACGAGCCGCAGGCGGCTTCTGACGTGGACCCGACCGGCCGGATCGTTGTTCTGAGCGTTGATGAGCCGGATCTTTCACACAGGCTCGCTTTTGATCTCGCCCGCCGGGCAGCAGACAAGGGCGATACAGCGCTGTTTCTGGAAGTCTTTCCGGAACAGTTCAATTCGAGAGGGGCGGAGGGCTTTTCAGACATTGTTTCTGGTGCGGCGCCGTTTGCCAAGGTCGTCTACCGGGATGCCGGGTCGAAGGCGCACATTATTGAAGCTGGCCGTGTCGAGATCACCGATGAAATGGTTGAGTCCGATCGCTTCAAGCTCGCGCTCGACGCAATCAAGAAGACCTACCACACCATTGTTGTGGATCTTGGGGCGATCGATGGAACGCTCGCCAGCGCCCGCATGCTGAGTTTTGCGGACCGTGTGCTGATCGCCGCGAGTGGACCAGATCACAATCACGAACTCGAAAGTGCGGCAAACCTTCTGGCACATAACACCGGTGCGGATGTGGAGATCGTCATTGCAGGTGGACCCGGTTCCGGACCGCGGCGCAATGGAGATGGTCACGCTGCGTGAATGCGCGCCAATTTGTTGGGCAGGGGCTAAGGAAGTTTAGTTTCCAGATGCGCGCATCTTCCGGAGGTTTTTGACCATCGCCCACAACCGGTCGGAGTTGCGGATGCGCGATTTCAAGCGTGTTTTTGCCGTTTGGACTGCGGAATAGATCTTGCCCTTGGCTGTTCTGGAGTGCCGGCTGTCGCACATGGGTTCTGGACGGGTCCAGCTCGTCTTATAGTGCTCCTCGCCGATGCCAAGGTCGAGCGTTTTCGTATCCGGGTCGGCGCAAATCTTCTCCACGATCTCTCGTATCAGAACCAGTCCCGGGCTGTTTTTCAAAAACTCATCATGCGCAACACTGTTCGAATAGGCGTGAAGTGTGCCCTTATCTTGCCCGCACAAATATGTTGCTCTGATCTGGCCTGAGACCGACAGGGTCCATATTTTGAGGGGCGCGCTCGTGGTGTCCGGCGTCACGGGTAGGGCGGTGCTTTGAGTTGCTTGACGCAAAAACGCTCTCGCCTCAGGGCCGGAAAAAGCATTCGGGATGCCGGTGATTTGAGCGCGCGCCTCGCGCTGCTTAAGAAATGCCTCAAGCCCGGCTTCTATTTCCGCCGGTTGCTGGCAGACCCGGATCTCATAATTGCCGGCTTCCTGGAGGTGTCGCTGTTTCCGGGTGATGTTCTTGCGCGCAGACTTGCTATGCAGGGCTTTGAAAACGTCCTCGAATGTGTCGGTGACAGACCCGCGGTAAAGCGGGTTGGGGCTTAATTGCGCATTGTCCAGGACCAGAGGGTGCGCCCGGCCATTCCAGTGGCAAGGAACGTTTTGCAAGTCGATGCAATCGGCACTGCTCTCCTGGCAAACCCGATCAAGAACACTGCGGATCGTCTCCGGCCCAACTGCTTCATAGAAAGCCTTGTCCCAAAGCCCCGTGTTCTGATTGCCGAAGCGTGCGCTCAAAAAGGCGAGAACCTTGATACCGTTGTGTGTGAAAAGAGAAAGCGGTAGCAGCAAAATCGGACGTCCTGCCGATCGCAGCAGTGCAATCAATGGCCTACTCCGTTCTGCCGTTCCCAGTGTGTTTTGGAAAGCCTTGCACCAGAGAAAACCGTGATAGGGATTTCCGATCCCTGCGCTCTCGAGCTGGGTCCACTCCGACGCCAATTCTTCAAGGTCTTCTGTCAGTTGCAGATCGTCCTTCCCGGATCCCGATCCGCGATGGGTGCCAGAGATATCTATTGCAGCGGCTGACATGGGAGATCACTCAATGAAACGGGATTGGTTAAACGGTGGTTAGCTATGTTTGGTGGTGCGCTTACTCGACCAAACTCTAGCGAGAAATATCAATAATTCTTAAAGAAAAGGTGCGCTAATGGACCGGTTCCAAACACACGGGCCGAGCGGCTGATGAGCATTCGCCAAACAGCAATTACCAACGCATTCCGGGTTCTGCAGACGACGGGACTGAGCCAACTCTTTGCACCTTTTACGCAAGGCTGCGGCGCTGTGTTCATGTTGCATCGTGTTCGGCCTGCGCGTTCTGGCGGTTTTCAGCCCAACCGGCACCTTGAGATTTCCCCCGAGTTCCTGCGTGCAACGGTGGAGCGGATCAGGGCCAATGGCTACAAGATTATCGCTTTGGATGAAGCGGTTGACCTTCTGAAATCCGGATATGGCCGGGAACGGTATGCGGTTCTGACTTTTGATGACGGCTATCGGGACAATCTGGAATATGCGCTTCCGGTCCTGAAAGAACTTGGTGCACCGTTCACCGTGTTTGTCGCAAGCGGTCTTGTGGACAGGTCGAGTGAGTTGTGGTGGCAGGCGCTGGAGCTGATCATAGCCGCGAATGATCAGATCGTTTTCTCGTCTGAGGCAGACGAGCCGACAGTCTGCGAAAGCGTCGACGAAAAGTGTTCTTGTTTCAATCGCCTGGTCGCTCATTTAAAAAACGATGTGAGCGAAGGGGATCAACGTGCAATCATCCGGGCCTTGTCGAGCCAGTATGGAATTGACCTCTCAGAGCTCGCGGACCAAGAGATGATGACCTGGGATGAGGTGCGGGAACTGGCGTCAGATCCACTCGTCACGATTGGCGCTCACACGCACGATCATTTTGCCCTGGCGCGTCTCCCCGAAGATGCTGCACGGCAGGATATAGAAAAGGGTCTTGAACGGCTCGAAGCGGAATTGGGGCAGCGGCCCAAACACTTCGCGTACCCTTATGGGAAACACAACGCGGTTGACGCAGGCGCTGCCGAGGTTGTCGGCAAGTTCGGCTTTGCCTCGGCTGTCACAACATTTCCAGGTGTTCTGCAATCGGCAAGTGCGCGGGACCTGATGCTCTTGCCACGTGTGTCGCTCAACGGGGTTTATCAGGACCCGGCCTTTGTCGATCAGTATCTAACCGGCGCGCCGTTTGCGCTTTACCGGGCCGCCAAATGGCTAACGTCCGGTTTCGGTCTGCGCGCTCGAACTTAAACTGCGGGCCCGCACTTAAAACGTAATCGCAGTCAGCTCTTTTTGCCGCGTTCCATCCACCAGATGATGGCGCCTGCAGGGATGACCCAAGCAAGACCGGCAATGGCAAAGTAAGTGAACTGGATAAGCGTCGACGATTCCTGCAATCGGGGCGAGTCGCCGACCACCATTGCGGTCAGAGCGTAGACAATCACGAACAAGACGAGCGCGACCATACCGATAAACTTGCGGAGCGAGGGAACCATTCTTGACCCGTTCTGTAACCCAAAGAGCGATGATTTGCCGCGACCCGGCCACAAAGGCTTGCCGCTTTTCCCCAGCACCTATATCTCCCGATACCAAAGGTCAAACCGGTAGACGAATTTTGGAGACAACAGGGCAATGACAATGTCCGCAGGCAGCCTGGGAACGGCCGGCCAGACACAAGACACCAAAGACCAGGAATTCATTCGCTCAAGCCGGGCGATGATCCGCTGGTGGCTCTACGGCGTCTGCTTTCTCATACTGGTGATGGTAGTTGTGGGTGGGGCGACCCGTTTGACCGAATCCGGGCTTTCGATCACGGAATGGAAACCAATCCACGGCGTGATCCCTCCACTGACAGAGGCGGAGTGGCAGGAAGAACTGGAAAAATACCGCCAGATTCCGGAATACCAGCTGATCAACAAGGGCATGAGCCTTGATGAGTTCAAATTCATCTTCTGGTGGGAATGGGGACACCGTCTGCTCGGACGGGTGATTGGCGTTGCCTTTTTTGTACCCATGGTCGTGTTCTGGGCGTCTGGGCGGATTGAGCCTTGGCTGAAACCACGGTTGGTGGTTGGTCTGGCTCTTGGCGGTCTACAGGGGTTCGTTGGCTGGTGGATGGTGGCATCGGGATTGGTGGAGAGAACAGATGTCAGCCAGTACCGCTTGGCAACTCACCTGACCCTGGCCTTCATTATCTTTGCGTATCTCTTCTGGATTGCCCGACGACTGGCGCCATATGGTGAGCCGCCCGCTGATACACGCTCCGCTTTGCTGCCGGTTGGCTGGGTGTTTACAGGCTTGTTGTTCCTGCAGCTGTTCTTTGGCGGCCTTGTCGCGGGTCTGAACGCCGGTTTCACCTACAATACATGGCCGCTGATGGACGGTCAGATGATCCCGTCGGGTCTGTTAATGCAGTCACCTGTCTGGCTGAATTTCTTTGAAAACGTCTTGACCGTTCAGTTTCAACACCGGATGGTTGCCTATCTTCTGGGTGCTGCTGCGATTTTTCTGGTATGGCGGACATGCGTTGTAACGGATGCCAAACGGATCCGTTTGCCAGCGTTTCACCTGGCGGCCTTTGTCTTCCTGCAGATGGTTTTCGGGATCGTCACGCTGCTGGGTTTTGGAAACTACACCGGGGAACTGTCCATGCATCAACTCGGTGTGGCGCTTGTCCACCAGGGCTTTGCGGTCTTCGTAATCGCGGCAACGATTGATTACATGGCGGCCTTGAAGGGCGAGTACCCGATCCGGAATTGACGAGAGCGCAGAGTTTGAAATGAAAACAGCCCGCCAAACCGGCGGGCTGTTTTTTGTCCGTTAGCTAGTTGTTAGCCAGCGAGAGCCTGCTCCAGATCGGCAATGATGTCATCGACATCTTCGATACCAACCGAGATCCGGACGACATCCGGGCCGGCGCCTGCAGATGTCTTTTGGTCATCCGACAGCTGGCGGTGAGTAGTGGAGGCCGGGTGAATGATGAGGCTCCGTGTATCGCCGATATTGGCAAGGTGTGAGAACAATTCGACCTTGGACACGAGGTTCACCCCGGCGTCGTACCCGCCTTCAACACCAAACGTGAAGACAGCTCCGGCGCCTTTCGGCATGTACTTTTGCTGAAGCGCATGGTGCGGATCCTCCGGAAGGGCCGCATAGGACACCCACTTGACCTTGTCATGCCCAGACAAATGCAACGCGACTTTCTTCGCGTTGTCTGAATGGCGCTGCATGCGGAGCGGCAGGGTTTCGATCCCAGTCAGGATCATGAAAGCGTTGAACGGCGAAATCGCCGGGCCCAGATCGCGCAGACCAAGAACGCGGCAGGCGATCGCGAAAGCGAAATTGCCGAAGGTCTCGTGCAGAACCATGTTCTGATATTCCGGACGCGGCGATGACAGAAGCGGATAGTTGCCTGATGCGGACCAGTCGAAGGATCCACCGTCAACAATAATGCCGCCCATGGAGTTGCCGTGGCCGCCCATGAACTTGGTCAGGGAATGCAGGACAATGTCGGCGCCATGTTCGATCGGCCGACACAGGTACGGAGACGCCATGGTGTTGTCGACGACCAGCGGAACACCCTTTGCCTTGGCTATGGCGGCAATGGCTTCAATGTCGACGATGATCCCGCCTGGATTGGCAAGGCTTTCGATGAAAATTGCACGGGTCTTGTCATCAATAGCCGCTTCGAAGGACGCCATGTCCGATGGATCAGCCCATTTCACGCCCCAGCCGAAGCTCTTGAACGAGTGGTTCAGCTGGTTGATGGAACCGCCATAGAGCTTGTTGGCCGCCACAATATTGTCGCCCGGCTGCATGAGCGTATGGAAACAAAGAAGCTGTGCCGAGTGACCGGAAGCGGTTGCGAGCGCGGCTGTACCGCCTTCAAGTGCTGCAACGCGTTCTTCAAGAACGGCAGTGGTCGGGTTTGTGATGCGGGTGTAAATATTTCCAAAGGCCTGAAGGCCGAACAGGGACGCAGCATGGTCGACATCGTCAAAGACAAATGAAGACGTCTGATAGATCGGTGTGACCCGAGCACCTGTTGACGGATCTGGTGTCGCGCCTGCGTGGATGGCCAGCGTGGAAAAGCCTGGAATATTTTCGCTCATAAAGAACCTCCATTGGATATGTGGCGCGCAGTTTGGTCAAAGCCGTGCGGGAGGTCAAAGGATTGATTTCTGAAACCGCGAAAAAACGGAAATAACGTTCTTTTTCTGGAAGATAATTGGGTCGGATGCTGCTGCAACGCCTATGGCGTTTTGACAAAGCGCCGCGGCGAGCGTTCATCACGCTCCAAATTCATGTCGGTTTTTATAACGAGATAAATGCCAAACATGAGAACACTGGCCGCAAGAGGCATCACCAAAGCGAGGAGGCCCGTATCTATAACTTCGTAAAGCATGGACTCGTCCGATCCCAACATGGAACTTCTGTGATGCAATAAGGATAGACCCGTCATGTGCATGAATTGGTAACACCCGTTCCGAAATAAAAAATAAAATTTCCGGAAAATTGATGAAAATTCTCAATAATGACATGTATTCAGAGATTCAGATGCATTGACTATTTGAAGTCGAAGAATGACGAGCAAGGTGGCCAGCCCAACTCAGCCAATACTCATTACACGACCTGTCTTGCGACATCGCGTGTTTTGCCCGCTCTGGCTAGTGCGCTTAGGGAGCTTGAAGTTTCGTCACCGATATCAATCTGAAATAGCTCTGAAGATGAGCACCATGACGATGGCGACAACCACAACCAGGTGATAGATAGTGAACTGCGTGAACGGATCGACCATGAATGCCTCCTGCGGGAAAAGGTCAACAAGTCGTTAAAGTGTCTGTTCGGAAAATAAAGATTGGGCAAAGAATTTCGCTAACAGTTTAGTCAACTGTTAATCATTGCTGATCTCTTAACGATACCTTTGATTGGATCCTGAATAAAATTCAATCAGGGGGTGTTTTCTTGGTTACCTGTTTCTATACGGCTTGTCAGAAAATCATTTTGTTTTTGAAGCAAATAGACAATTGCACATCCACTGTTGCTGCAAAAACAAAAATGGTCCGCGACCTTTCTCAACTGCCGTTCCAGATAGTTGTCTCTGGGTCCAAAAAATCAAATTTGGGTTTTCTTTGATGACAAATTGTGCCCTATCAGTGCTGAGAGCTTAGGTCTTTTTCGTCGGCGACAAGCCCCGGTGCTGGAAACCAGCTTTCAGGGCGGGGCGCTTTGAGGAGAGTGTCCGGGAATTGACACCGGCCCAGCCAATCTCTCCAGACAGCCGCCCATATTCGATCTTGGGGCAGCGGTCCATGACCACCTTGATACCCGCAGCTTCCGCTCGCTGCGCGGCCTCTTCGTGGCGCACGGTCAACTGCATCCAGATAACCTTCGGCAATTTGCCGCTTGCGATCACGTCATCGACGATTTGGCCCGCCGCCTCGGAATTCCGGAAGATATCGATCATGTCCGGCGTGTCCGGCAAGTCTTCCAAAGACGCGTAGGCCTTCTGTCCAAGGATTTCCTTGCCCGCTTGTCCGGGATTGATCGGCCAAACATCATAGCCTTTGGAAAGCATGTACTTCAGCACGAAGTAGGACGGGCGCACGGTGTTCGCGCTCGCCCCGATCATCGCGATGGTCTTCACCTCATCTAAAATGCCCTTGATGTAGGTGTCGGAATAGCTGTCGTGATTCTTATTCGTCACCAAAGTGTCTTTGCAGTATTTCTAGAAGCTCGCGACCAGACGAGGCATCTAATTGGATGGTCTGGCTAATTTTGCCAGGTTTTTCTCTGTCGCTACGACCCGTTGTATCAATTTGCAACAAAATTCGACCGTCGTGTTCTTGAACGTAATAGGTAGCAGGAATTGCATCATGAAGCTGCAACCTTTCTCGCTGACCCTGAAAAAAATTACTGATAAGAGCCATATCAACCTCGGGGAGATGATTTTGATATGCAATCAGTGATAGCAATTGAGCTGAAATAAGTCTCTTAAAAAACTAGCTGTCCGTCCATTCCGGTTTACGCTTTTGCAAGAACGCATTGATGCCTTCTTCGGCATCGCGGGCCATCATGTTCCCAACCATCGTCGCTGCCGCAAAATCGTAGGCTTCTGACAACGGCATTTCGAGTTGACGGTAGAAGGCTTCCTTGCCGATCTTCACGGTATGGGCAGACTTGGAGGCAATGCTCTCCGCGTATTTCTGAACGACCTGTTCCAGATAGTCGCGCGGCACGATCCGGTTGATCAGGCCGAAGTCCTTGGCGGTAGATGCGTCGATGCTTTCGCCGGTCAAAAGCATTTCCATCGCCTGTTTTGAAGCAACGTTCCGGCTCAGTGCGACCATCGGCGTTGAACAAAAGAGGCCGATATTGACGCCAGGCGTACAGAACGTGGCGGTATCTGTTGCAATTGCCAGATCGCAGGACGCGACCAGCTGACACCCGGCAGCGGTTGCAACACCTGTTACGACAGCAATGACCGGCTTTGGCAGCCGCACGATCTGCTGCATGAGGTCCGAACACTGGCGCATGATCCGCTCGTAGGTCGCCTTGCCACCGTCAGCTTCGGCCCGCGCACTTGTCAGTTCCTTCAGATCGTGGCCTGCGCAAAAGACCTTGCCCTCTGCGCCGAGGAGAACCACCCGTACATCCGGGTTCTCCGCCGCTTTAGTCAGTTCGGCGGACAAAGCGCTCATCATTTCGCTCGAGAGCGCGTTCATCCGTTCCGGGCGCTGCATGACGATCCGGTACACACCTTCATGCAGAAGCGTTGCCAGCATTGGTTTTTCGGCCATATCGTTTGCAGCAGCGTCGGTCATGGAAAACTCCCTGAGGTCTCTATTTCAAAGCCTTATAGCTGAACTCCTGTTCGTCGGCGAGTACCCGAAACGTTGCAGTCAATATTCGTTCCTGACGATCATTTGACACAAAGCGGAGGATTTCCTCTGGTCGGCGGGCCGGACTGCATTATTCTCAGTTCCATGAAGAGCCTCGTCTCAACCCTGATCACCGCGATCGCCTTGTTAGTGGGGCAATTTGGTTCAGCTTCCGTCAAAGCGGCTCAACCCGTCGACGTCGCTCTTGTTCTGGCCGTTGATGTCTCACGGTCCATGTCGGCGGAAGAATTGGCCATACAACGGGACGGATATGCCGCTGCGATTTCGCATCCATCAGTCATTCGAGCTGTAGAGCAGGGGCTTCATGGCCGGATTGCACTGACCATGTTTGAATGGGCCAACGATGCGCATATTCGCGAGATCGTGCCCTGGACCCTCATTGAAACGCCGCAAGACGCAGAGGGTGTATCAACCATCATTAGCGAAGATCAGACCATTGGTCAGCGCAGAACCTCGATATCCGGTGCGATCCGGTATGCGTCGAAGTTGCTGCTGGATGTCCCTTTTCAGGCGGATCGGCTGGTTATCGACATATCCGGCGATGGGCCCAACAATCAGGGCATCGCTGTGACCCGTGCCCGGGACCTGGCTGTGGAGGCCGGTTTTGTAATCAACGGGTTGCCATTGATGACGACTGGCGGATTTGGCGGCCAGTTCAACATTCCGGATCTCGATGAATACTACCGCCGCTGCGTGATTGGCGGGCCGGGCAGTTTTGTTATTCCGGTAAACGATTGGGCCCAGTTTCCAGAAGCGGTTCGCCGGAAACTGGTCCTGGAAATCGGTGGGCGGGTTCCAGAAGAACCAGCACGCGTCTACCGGGCACAGATCACGTTCGGCCAGCCCTATGACTGTATGGTCGGCGAGAAGATGTGGCGCAACTTGCGCGAAAGATTTTTTCTCGACCCCTGAGTGTGCGACCTTCAGACCCGTGGCCGACTTGCCCTGATCGCACGCTTTTCGCTGTATGCCTGTACAGCATAAGCTCCGGACATCGCGATCAGAGCCGCAGCCAGTCCGATGGTGACATCAACAGCACCGGAAAAGGGCAGCCTGAATGCGTAGATGAAAATCTCGATGTAGCTGAGCGTGAAGCCAATCACGAGACCTATTGCAAGCAAGATAGAAATGCGGTCGCTTCCCCATCCTTTCTGATCGCGGGTCTCGCTCTGGAAGTGTCCGGAAACGCGAAAATATGCCCAAATGATAAACCCGAAGACCGCGGCAGAAAGGGCCATAACCGCAGCAGGTTGTATGATTTCCATTTTGTCTGGATCCCAGTTTAGGAATGCTATCCGGGCGGGGCCGTCCGGGAATGAGAGCGACATGGGAAACAATTGAGGCAACTGCAAGAGGCCGCTCAAAATTTCCGGTTATGGTGTCATCCGGTGTTTGCATCCGATGCAAGGAAGCCGTGGTCAACCTGCAGCCGGCTCAGATCGCTGCTGGACCCGCTATTGGCGCAGCCATAGGATCGCATCCATGGCACGCATTCTGGAAACCGAGCTTTATGAGCCGGTCAAGGCATTCTTGGAAAAACAGGGGTATGAGGTGAAGGCCGAAGTAGGATCGGCCGACATTGTGGCTTGCAGGGGTGACGACGATCCGGTGATCGTGGAACTGAAGACCGGCTTTACCCTCAGCCTGTTTCACCAGGCTGTTGACCGGCAAGGGGTTACCGACTCGGTTTATATCGCCGTTGCGCGGGGCAGCGGGCGCCGGTTTCAAGCCGCGCTAAAGAACAATCTCAAGCTGGCGCGCAGGCTGGGGCTTGGACTTATTACGGTCCGGCTCGCAGATCAGCTCGTCGAAGTTCATGCTGATCCAGCGCCCTTCACACCGCGCAAGATGAAACCGCGGAAAGACCGGCTTCTGCGTGAATTTGCCCGTCGTGTCGGAGATCCGAATACCGGCGGCTCGACGCGCGTCACGCTCGTCACGGCCTACCGGCAAGATGCCATGAGATGTGCTCAGTATTTAAGTGAAAACGGTCCAAGCCGGGGCGCAGCGGTTGCGAAAGCGACCGGCGTTGACCGAGCCACACGGATTATGGCGGATGATCACTACGGTTGGTTCGAACGGGTGGAGCGTGGGATTTATGGTTTGACCCCGAAGGGCACAGAGGCGAAGGAAAACAAGATAAAAGAAGCAACTGAAAGCAAAAAATGAGGGGCAATTCTATATAGAGACTTCAAAAAAGGGCGTTTGACGGAAAGCCTACGGCATCTCCGGGAACCGGACGGCCAATCAGGAAACCTTGACCGAAAGCCACGCCAAGGTCTTGAAGCGCCGCAAGCTGTTCCTGTGTTTCGATGCCTTCGGCAACAATTTGCTTGCCAAGCTTGGCTGCGAGCTTTGCGATTGATTCGACGATTGCCATATCGACATCGGATGTCAGCATTGAGCGAACGAAAGACACATCAAGCTTCACCAGATCAAATTCGGTTTCTTTCAAGTGCAATAGAGAAGCATGTCCGGTTCCAAAATCATCCAGCGCGACGGTAATGCCGTTTTCTCGAAGGTGCCGAAGTATACTGGAGACGTTTTCACGCTTCCTGGTAAGAAGAACATCTTCGGTGACTTCTACTTGGATGTGGCTTGGCTTTAACCCCGCTTTGGCAATGGCCTCCATCAATCGATCGACAAATTGAGCATCACGCTGATAGGCCTGAAATTCGGGTGGAGAAATGTTGAACGCGATATGGCCAAAATCATGTCCCGCGTTGAGCCATGATGAGGCTTGATCAATGGCACGCAAACGAACCATCTCTCCGATGCGGCGCGCGAGCACGCTGTCCTCGAACACCTCAGCGTAGCTGCTCGGCGGAACCAGCGTACCGTCCTCGTTGCTCAGTCGCAGCAATGCCTCAAATCCTGCCAGCTTTTGAGACTGCAAGTCAGCTTTCGGCTGAAAACACAACACAAAGCGTTCGTCGGTTAGGGCACGCCGTGCGGAATTTAGGGTTTTCGTTCGGTTCAGCGCTGCTGTGAGAAGCGCCTCCGAATAACAACGCACGGCATTTCCGCCCGACGCCTTTGCATCATAGACGGCAAGGTCGGCTTGCTGAAGGAGGTCGTTTACATCCGAACCGTTGGCGTGTGTTTTCTCTGCAAGTCCTAGTGATGCTGAGCACTCGAACAAAAAACCTTCCCAGGCTATTGGTTTTGCAATTTCTTCAAGCAAGCGTTTGAAGTACTGAACAGTCTCCTCCCAGCTCAACTGAGCAGAAAAAACGATCGCAAATTCGTCTCCGCCCAGCCGGATAACGATCCCTGTATCGCCGATATATTCGACAAGCCTCTCGGCCAAGACGATGAGGGCGCTGTCACCGGCAGGGTGGCCGTGGCAATCGTTAATCTCTTTGAAGTCATCAAGGTCAATAATCGCGACACCGCAGGATTGGCAATTGGAAGAACTTTTGTATAGGAGATCGTCGGCAATCCGCATGAAGTAATGGCGATTGTAAAGACCGGTTAGCTGATCGCGTTCCGCATAGTACTGGGCGGTGTCCAAGAGCTTCCGATATTCGGTAATGTCACTGATCGTTCCGCCCATCTTGGTCGCGCGATTTTCATTGTTCCAAACCGCATGCCCGCGCGCGCGGACCCAAATCTGTTCGCCGTCTTTATGCAAAAGCCGCAAGGAAAGATCGAATGGAACGCGATCCTTGAGATGTTCTTTGAACACTTGTTCGACATTTGCCCGGTCTTCAGGATGAATGATTTTGATAAACAGACCAGGAGCATTCGGAAGGGTTTCTTCGGTGTAACCCAGACGCAATTTCCACTGTTCTGACATGTAGTTGTGTTCGTCGTTGAGGTCCCATTCCCAGACGCCCTGGCTGGCTCCCGAAATGGCAAAAGCGTACCGCTCTTCGCTGAGCCTCAAGGCCTTGGTGCGTTGTTCCAGTATCTCTTCTTGGCGCTCGTGCAAGTCGCGGAGTGAAATTTCGGCTGACTTCAGCGACGTGATATCCTGGATGAATCCGTAGGAGCGGAGATGTGTGCCGTCGGCATCGACAACTGCAACTCCGCGTTCCCGGACGAAGATCTCTCCTCCGCCCGTTTTGATGATACGGTATTCGAGCTCAACAACGTTTTTGGTTTGGCTTAAGCGGCTGGTTTGGGTCCTGTAGTGTTCCCGGTCCTCTGGGTGAACCCACTTCAGATCTGCATCCATTGAGGTCGCGCGGCGCATAAATTCTTCAACGGTGACCCCATGCATGCGGGCAAGCTGTTCTGAACAGTAAATGCAGTTGTCGGTGACTTCGTCCCATTCCCAGTAGCCGATGCCGGCCAGCGCCTCGACTTCTTCAAACAGCTCTCCCGGTCGCCGTAGTGTTTGAACCGGGTAGACTTTGCTGACCTTGTTGTCCATCGAAGCTTGCGCTCACTGCAATTGTCAAAATCGAAAACGTCGAGCGGAGAATAGAAGCTTTTTGCTTCCAAATGCTTTGCTTTTTGTCAATTTCATCAAATGTGAAAATTAGCTGATATTTATAACGATTGTCTTGGTGACGAGTTGAGGTAGATCATTCGTAATTGTTCCAATTTCTTTCTGCTGCTGATCGGGGACGAGCCGACAGCGTGTTGTTTTCGCCCCCCGCGCGATTTGCCTCTTGTTGGCGGTCATGACAACAACCAGATGCAGATCTTGGTATTCTCGGGGTCATGGAGCTCCAGGTGTTTGAAATAGCGGTGCCGCTGATCGGCGGTTTATTTCTTTTGATCATAGGTGGAGAGTTCTTGGTGCGCGGGGCTGTAAATGCCGCGACGCATCTGGGGGTGTCGCCGCTCGTGATCGGCTTGACCCTGGTCGGGTTCGGCACCTCGACGCCAGAACTTGTTACCTCTGTGCATGCCGCACTTGTGGGTGCACCTGGCATTGCTTATGGCAATGTTGTCGGATCGAACATCGCCAACATATTGCTGATCGGCGGTGTCGCGGCGCTGTTGTTTCCGATCGCCGTGTCGTCCACGTCGCTGAAACGCGATGCTGCGGTGATGCTGGCCGTCACCTTGGTCTTTGCGGGCGTTGTCACCGTCATGGATGCCAGTCGGCTGGTCGGCGGGGTCTTCCTTGCAGTTCTATGTACCTACATTTACATGGCCATCCGGCAGGAGCGGGCAGCCGTCCAGGAGAACCGTGGCGCAGTGCATGGAAAAAGTACCGCGTTGATCGAGACGGATCCGGTTTTGGACATTCCAGCCCAGCCGAAAGGCGGTCTGGTGACCGCGCTGCTGCTCGCGCTGGGCGGTTTGGCGCTTGTGGTGTTTGGCGGCAAATTCCTGGTGGAGGGCGCTGTCAGCCTGGCGCGCGGTTTTGGAATATCGGAAACAGTCATTGGCCTGACGATCGTCGCGATCGGCACCTCAATGCCGGAACTGGTGACATCAGTCGTTGCCGGGCTGAAACGTCAGACAGACGTTGCGTTCGGCAACATCATCGGGTCGAACATCTACAATATTCTGGGGATCGGTGGTGCAACGGCTCTGATCGCTCCGAGTGAAGTTCCGTCCCAGATCATCAGCTTCGACAATCCGGTCATGATTGGCGTTTCGGTGATCTTCGTGATTTTCGCAGCAACCGGCCTTCGGATCGGCCGGCGCGAGGGCGCAGTGCTGCTTGGCGGATATCTGATCTACCTTTACGCCCTTTGGCCGTCGTAATTGTCTGAATAACGACAAGGCATGCTATTGTCAGCTATGTGCCTTCCGCCCGAGGTATACAGATTGCATCACTTCGCGCCCGTCCTGAAGAGGGTTTTCGAACACCACCGGCTCCGCCCATGCCTCATCAAACGCTTTTGCGAGTTTGGCGGTAATGGCAGTATCCGGAGCTTCGTCCGACCAGAGGCCAACGACACCTCCGGGTTTCAGGAAGCGTTGCACAGCAGTGAAGCCTTCAAGGGTGTAGAAGCCCTCGGACCCTGAATGCAGCAACCGCTCGGGCGTGTGGTCGATATCGATCAAAATGGCATCGTATTGGCGTTTCGGACGACTGGCATCGAAACCGTCCTCTGACACTGCGAGGCCAAAGAAGTCTCCTTGAACCAATTGGCAGCGCGGATCATCCACCAGTCCGGTTTGCATCGGGACAAGACCCTCCTGGTGCCAGCGGATGACCGGTTCCAGAAGATCGACAACAGTAAGGCTTGCGACCGTGTCATAGGCCAAAACCGCTTGTGCGGTGTAGCCAAGTCCAAGGCCGCCGACCAACACTTCCAACCCATCGCCTGACAGAGCGTCCACACCGAGATCCGCCAGCGCCACCTCGGAGGCGGTGAACAGGCTCGACATCAGGTGCTCTTCTCCAAGGAGAATTTCGAAAACGTCGATTTTCAGCGCCAGGAGATGCCGGCGGCGGAGAGACACAGCCCCGATCGGTGTTGGGGCATAATCCAGTTCTTCAAACATCTTACTCATGCCGCACCATGACGGTTGGTTGGTGATTTGGGAAGGGCGCGAATGCTCTTCCCCAAACTAGACGCGATGAAGAGCCGAGTTGCTATGGCGCTATGATTTAGGTGAGTTTGTTACAAGTTCGAACTTGTTAGACTTTTGTTTCGAGTTGATCGATGTTCAGCCTGTTTCTCACGTCTATTGAGTTGATTAACCGCATGCCACGTTCATCTGCCCGCAAAGACCTTACCTTGAAAGCTCTGGAACTCTTTCAGATCTGCGCCCGCAAGTCGTCGGTTCAGGCGACTGCTGATGAAACAGGCTTGTCCATCAGTACTGTTTCGCACCACCTGCGCAGCCTTGAAGAACATCTTGGCGTAGAGCTGTTCGATCATGCCCGCCGACCTATGATGCTGACGCCCAAGGGGCAGATGTTCTTGAAGGAAATCGACGTGGCCCTCGGATCCATCCGCAAGGCGACGGCGGAAGCAAGTGCGGGGAATGTCACGGAAACCAGTTATCTCAGGTTCGGCAGTATTGCCGACATGGATAGCGATATAACGCCTGACCTTGCGGTTTACCTTTCCAAAAAAATGCCTCAGTGCAATTTCGTTTTTCGGTCCGGATCCAGCCGCGAACTTCTTGACATGCTGCGGGACCGCCAGTTGGACATCGGCATAGCGACCACGCCGCCAGAGGGGGTGAATAACCTGCAGGACACCCCTTTGCTCCGGGATCCATTTGTGGTGGTGCTGCCAGAAGGGCGGACTGAGGAGACAGCAGATGTCATGGCCGGCAAATCGGATCTGCCTTTTCTGCAGTTTACCAGTGACCTGCTCATAGCTCGGCAGATCGAAGCACAATTGCGCCGGTTGGGAGTGGAGATGCCCGACCGTTTCGAATGCGGCAACAACCAGACCCTCATGGCAATGGTGGCGGCAGGTGCTGGATGGACCATCACAACACCTTTGCTGTTCTCCAGGGCACGCCGGTTTCATTCAAAGATTCGCATGCACCAGTTTCCGGGAAAAAGCTTTGCGCGGACGCTGTCTCTTATCACCACACCAGATTGCGCTGGATCTGTGCGTGGTCTTATCGATCAGAAACTCCGCAAGCTGCTGACACGCCATGCGCTGACCCCCATGCATCAAAGCAACGCTTGGCTTGAGGACCGATTTTTTCTGGTCACTGGTGCTGATTGACCGGAATGCCTCGGTCAGTATTTCGTATCTACTAGTTTTTCGAAGTCCAATTTTGATATTTTAAAAAGTGCAGTCCGCCACATTGCCACTTTGTTCAAACTGCGGCACCCCGGAGAGAGGGGATGTCGGAGGTGTTCCATGAAAACGCGTACGCAAGTGGTTGTGATCGGTGGAGGTATCGCCGGGTGTTCGACGATCTATCATCTTACTCAGGAGGGGTGGACAGATGTCGTATTGGTCGAACGCAATGAACTCACGTCCGGGACGACGTGGCATTCTGCAGCCCAAGTAACCAACTTCGGCATGAATCAAACCATGGTCGGTTTGAAGAGCCATTCTATCCGGCTCTACAAGGAGCTGGCAGAAGATCCAGATTACCCGATCAACTATCACCATGCAGATGGTGGCATTCGACTTGCCAACACCGAACCCCAGATGCAGGGCTACCGGCACTTTGCGTCAATGGCCCGCGGCATGGATGTCGAATTCGAAGTAATTGATGCGCAGGAGTGCGCACGCCGCCATCCCTTGATTTCAACAGACAATCTGCTTGGCGGTCTTTGGGATCCGCTCGATGGCGACATCGATCCGGCACAGCTTTGTCAGGCGCTGGCCCGCCGTGCCCGCAAGGCCGGGGCGGCCATCTATCGCAACACGCCAGTCACGGGCTTGACACAGCGCAATGATGACACCTGGACGGTTCATACCAAGCATGGAGACATCGACTGCGACATTGTCGTCAACGCAGGTGGATACCGGGTGAATGAAATCGGGGCAATGATGGGCGTTCATCATCCCGTCGCCTCGATGGAGCACCAATACTTTCTGACCGAGGAAATACAGGCGATCAAAGAGGCAGGGCACCGGATGCCGTTGCTCCGCTGTCCGATCAGCGATTACTACTGTCGTCAGGAAAAGAACGGTCTGTTGGTCGGCTTTTACGAGCAGGATTGCAAGACGTGGGGTATGGACGGGATCGATCCGCATTTTGTCAACGCGCTCTGTCCGGATGATCTGGATCGGGTAACCGATGTCCTTGAGGGTGCTTTTGCCCGCATGCCTGCATTGATGGAAACCGGAATTCACACCGTCATCAACGGTCCGATCACCTATACAATCGATGGAGCGCCGTTGGTCGGACCGATCCCGGGTAAACGCAATGCTTTTTGTATAATCGGGCTCAGGGCCGGTTTGGGTGAGGGAGGGGGACACGGTTGGCTGCTGGCGCAGCAAATCGTTCACGGCGAGGCGTGCTACGACACATGGTGCCTCGATCCGCGCCGTTTTACCGGCCACGCCAATGTCGAGCTCACCGCTCTGAAAGCCATAGAAGACTACCAGAACGAGTTCCGATTTCACTTCCCTAATGAACATCGCTCAACGGGGCGGTCCGCCAAGACAACGCCGCTGACACCCGTGATGGCGGCCGAAGGGGCAGAATTTACGGTGGTGAACGGCTGGGAACGCATGGACTACATCAAGCCGTCACCAGAGTTTCATCCAACGCTCGGGTTTCATTTCGATGAGGTTTTCGATGTGGTCGCAAGCGAGGTGCAACACATCCAGGACCATGTGGGCCTCTGCGAGGTCAATGGCTTTAACCGGATTGAGATTACAGGTCCCGACCGGCACGCATTTCTCGATCGTCTGTTCTGTGGCACCGTGACGAAACGGGAAGGTCGGGTTGGTCTCGGGTATCTGCTCAATCGACATGGCATGGTCAAGGCCGAGGCAACAATCGCCAACATTCCGGCTTCGGATCGTGGGCCGGCCCGTGTCTGGTATGGGTCGGCAGCAGCTTCCGAATATCATGATATGGATTGGCTAAAGTCACATCTGCGTCCGGATGAAGATGTTGAGATCAGGAGCCTGACCAACGATCAGACCATTCTGGTTCTGGTAGGACCAAAGGCGCGGGCGGTTCTGCAATCGGCCAGCCGGGGCGACTGGTCAAAGGAGGGGTTCCCCTGGCTGTCGGTGCGCGAAACCTTCATAGGGTATGCACCGGCAACCGTTATGGGGGTCAGCTTTTCCGGCGAGCTTGCTTATGAGATCCATGTCCCGAATGCTTCACTCTATGCTGCCTATCTGGCTTTAAGGGACGCTGGAAAGGCGCATAATCTGAGACTGTTTGGCGCAAGAGCGGTGGAGTCCATGCGCATGGAAAAGGGCTTCTTGCACTGGAAGGCGGATCTGATCACCGAATTCGATCCTTTTGAAACCGGGTTGGATCGCTTTGTGAAGCTGGATAAACCCGATTTTGTAGGCAAGGACGCCTTGATACAGCGCCTAAAAGAAGGGCCGAGGAAGAAACTTGTGACCCTGAAAATTGACGCAACCCACGCACCCGCATATGGCGGGGCCTCGCTGATGCAGGGGGACACCGTTGTGGGGACGGTCACTTCCGGCGACTGGGGCCATCGCAGCGGCCTGAATCTCGCCTATGCGTTTGTCGACACTGCGCTTTCGGGAGAAGGAACGGTGCTGGATCTTGACCTTCTTGGAGACAGGGTCAGCGCTGAGATCATCGCGCCGTCCCCTTATGATCCCGGTCATAAAAGGGTGCGCGGGTAGGGGCACGGGCCATTTCACTGGGATAAAATAGACTAACCTCGCCGTCTCCGCCGGCGCCGGCCGTCGCCTGTGCCTTCCGCTGCGACCGGCTCCTTGCGTTCGGGCAGTTCCACGGCTGCGCGCAGGTTCGGGAAGGGATCGACCTTGTTGGGCAGGGCCATGGCGTTCACGAAATGCTCCTGGAACTTGGGTTCCAGAGCGGTCTCGATCTTCTCGATGTTGTGGACCGTTTGCTCGATTTCGCGCCGGTAGCCGCGGTTTAAAAGCGCCATCCGGGCGCCGGTGCCGGCGGCATTGCCGACGCCGGCCACGCCATCCAGCGCGCAGTCCGGAATAAGCCCCAAGATCATTGCGTATTTCGGCTCAATGTAGCTGCCAAAAGCGCCTGCAAACCGGATGCGGTCGATGTGATCGCTGCCGAGCTTGTCCTGCAGCAGTTTTATGCCAGCATAAAGCGCGCCTTTGGCGAGCTGAATCGCGCGGATATCCGTTTGCAGGATTGAAATCTCGATATCCCGGTCGGCAATCACGTAAGAAAATGTGCGGCCTTCAGAACGGATGCGGTGGGTTTTCTCCGCCATCGATCCGTCAATCACCCCGTCCTCGGTGATGAGACCGGAAAGATACATTTCGACAACCGCCTCAATGATGCCGGAGCCGCAGATGCCGGTGACGCCAACACTGTCGATCTTTTCTGAAAAGCCCTCTTCATCCGACCATTCGTCGACGCCGATCACCTTGAACCGGGGCTCCAATGTGTCCTTATCGATGCGGATCCGCTCAATGGCCCCGGGCGCTGCGCGCTGGCCGGAGGAGATTTCCGCGCCCTCAAAGGCCGGACCGGTTGGGGAGGAAGCGGCCAGCAGGCGATGCTTGTTGCCAAGCACGATTTCCGCGTTGGTGCCGACATCCACAAGCAGTGTCGTTTCTTCGAGCGAATAGGGGCTTTCGGAGAGCGTGGCCGCGGCGGCATCCGCGCCGACATGTCCGGCAATACATGGCAGCATGTAGACCCGGGCCCCCGGATTGAGATCGAGGTCAAGATCGCGGGCGGTCAGTACCATGGCGTCGGAAGCGGCCAAGGCAAAGGGTGCTCCGCCAAGTTCCACTGGATCAATCCCGAGGAAGAGGTGGTGCATGACCGGGTTGCCAACAAAGGTGGCGTCCAGCACATCGGCGCGCTCTGCGCCGACATCGCCGATCAGCTTGCCGACAAGGGCGTTGATCGCCTCGCGCACGGCCTTGACGAGATCCGGCAGTTTCGTCGGGTTCATTTGGACATAGGAAACCCGCGACATCAGGTCTTCGCCAAAGCGGATCTGCGGGTTCGAGGTGCCGGCGGAAGAGACTGTGCGCCCGTTTTGAAGATTGCACAGATGCGCGGCAATGGTGGTTGACCCGATATCAACGGCCAAACCATATATGGCCTGTTTTTCACCCGGCCACAGCGCCACCAGTGTTGGGCCGCTCGAAATGTCCGTATGGATGGCGGCAGTGACCGTCCAATGTCCCTTGCGCAAGATGGTCTGAACCCTTGGCAGCAGGACCGGATCGGTCGCCAGCGTCTCAACGCCGGCCTCTTTGGCAAGCGCCTCGCGCAGGCGGTCAATGTCACCGTGCGGGGTTTCCATATCCGGTTCGTCGATGGACACGGTCACCAGCGAAATCGCGCTGTCCGGTTCAATCGTCTTCGCCTCGGCCCGTTTGCGCACGACCTGCCGGTTCGTCTGGGCGTCGGTTGGAATGTCGACGACCAGGTCGCCGAGGATTTTCGCCTGACAGGAGAGGCGCCGGTCGTCCGGCAGATTACGTAAGGTGGCGTAGCGTGTTTCCGCTTCTGTTGCACCCTCAAGGTGGTCCGCGGCGCTCGTCAGGTTTTCCTTGGCAAAGGTGCCTTCGGAGACGGAGATCTGACAGCGCCCGCAAATGCCGCGCCCGCCGCAGACCGATTCCACATAGACACCAAGAGAACGCGCGGCATCAAGAAGCGGTGTTCCGACTTCAAATGTGCCACGCCGGCCACTGGGCTGGAAAACGACCTTGGCGAGTTTCGCGGTGCTCTCTGACATGTCCTATTTGTGTCCAAGCGGTTTTCGGTTCAGTTTTTCAATGATCTGGCGCGGTCATGGCAAGACCCGGGATCGGCAAGCCGCCCGGGTCTTGAATTGTGCGGCTGAGCCGGTCTGGCAATCAGCCGGCCCGCCGAGCCGCGCGGCCGCCACGGCGGCGTCCGCCGGAAGCTGCAGCCTCTGTTGGTGCAGCCGTCGCCGCACCGGCCGCCGCCGGCTTGTGGTCGCGGTAGGTCATGATCCATTCCTGACAGTTCGGATCGGTGCCATTCAGGACGTTGGCAGCGCGGACCGCTTCCATTTCCTGCGGGCGGCACGGGTTCATGATCGCGGACGTCATGCCAGCGCCGATGACCATCGGAATAAAGCCGGCGTTGATGCCGTGGCGGTGCGGCAGTCCGAAGGAAATGTTGGAAAGGCCACAGGTGGTGTTGACCTTCAGCTCTTCACGGAGGCGGCGCAGCAGCGCAAATACCTGCTGCCCCGCAGTGCCCATGGCACCGATCGGCATGACGAGCGGGTCGACAACGATGTCGTGGGCGGGAATTCCAAAGTCCGCCGCACGCTCAACGATTTTCTTGGCGACCTCGAAGCGCACGTCCGGGTCTTCGGAGATACCGGTTTCATCATTGGAGATCGCAACAACCGGAACGTCATATTTCTTGATGAGCGGCAGGATCGCTTCCAGCTTTTCCTCTTCACCGGTCACGGAGTTGACCAGCGGGCGGCCTTTGGTGACTTCCAGGCCTGCCTTGATCGCCTCGGTGACAGAGGAATCGATCGAGATCGGAAGATCGCTCAACTCCTGAACGATTTCGAGGGTTTTGACCAGAAGCGGCGGTTCGGTCTCGTTCGGGTTCACTGCGGTAACGCCGGCATTGACGTCGAGCATGGTGGCGCCAGCTGCAGCCTGAGCCAGAACGTCAGCTTTCACGGTCTCGAAATTACCTTCAACCATTTCAGCAGCCAGCTTCTTGCGGCCGGTCGGGTTGATGCGCTCTCCAATCACGCAAAACGGCTGGTCAAAGCCGATCACGACTTCCTTGGTGGCGGAGGCGACAATTGTTCTGGTCATTTATGCGCTCTCGTTGGCGGTCAGAGATGTTGACGAAGTTTGAAAGGACCAGCTCCCGCGGCTGGTGAGCCACTCAGCTGTTTTGGCGACACCGCCGAATGGGTAAACGTGGATTTGGGCGAGCTGACTGTCCGGCTGGCTGGTGACGCGGGCTTCCAGCGGCTCGACCATCGTGTTCGGATCATAGCCTGCAAGCATGGAGACCACCGCGCCGCCGCGCTTTTTCAGGAAGTTCAGCGAGTTTTCGACACCTGCGAAGGCCGCAAACTTCAAGAGTGTCGTCATCTTGGCCGGACCTGCAACGCCGATATGAACCGGGAACTGGTTGCCCCAGCTGCGGATCTCGTCGAGCCAGACACTGACCTGATGCGGATCGAAGCCGAACTGTGTGACGATCCGGAACTCCGCATCGCTGTCTGCGGCAAGCTCATGCTTGCGCATCAAGAACGATTTGATGACGTCCGGTTTGATGTCCGGAGCGCCTTCCGGGTGACCGGCTACGGCAATCTTTTGAATGCCCAGCTTATCAAAAAGCCCGGTTTCAAGAAGGGCGACGGATGAGGTAAGAGGGCCAGCCTTGTCGGCTTCACCGGCGATTGCGAGCACTTCCTTGACACCGGCTTCCTGGGTCAGGCGGGTGATGCGGCGCTCGAAGTCGGTAACGCTCGCATAGCGACGCGCGGCCATATGCGGCACGGCGGTCAGGCCCTTGTCGGTCAGGGTTTTGGCTGCGGCGACGATCGTGTCTTCCGGAGCATTGCCAAGATCGGTGACATAGACCTGGTTGCCAGCCGGGATCGCTGCCAGAAGCTCTGTCTTTTCGACCACCTGTTTGGGCGACATTTCGGTCGAGGCGGGCAGGCGGCCATTTGCCGAAAGGCTGCTATCAGTCATTTTCCAGGCCTCCATTCGCCATCAGGTCCATCAGGCGGTGTTTCGGGTAATCGGCAACAAGCGCTGCAAGCGCGGTGTCAGCTTCCTGTTCAAGGTCGTCGGATACATCGACAGGCTCTGCCCGGCGCCATTCGGCCATATAGGCATCACTGTCTTTGGCGCCGACACGCATCGCGCAGGCATCGATCGTTTCCATGAAGACAGCCGGCAGCTCCCGGCGGGCGGACTTGCGGCCCTTTTTCACCAGGATCTGTGCCGGGATGTCCCGCCAGTAAACGATTGTCTTTTGCGCCATTTCACGTCGTCCTCTTTCGAGCATGATTGCCGGAAAGCTCTCAATCCAAGTCGCTTGATAGCGGCATTGCACGGTAAAAAACCGACCCGTGCAGTGCCGCATGTCAGCGCGAAGGCATCGCAGGTTCTTTCGTCAGGAAAGGTGCCAGCAAGCCATAGCCGGTGCGTTCAATTTCAAGTGGAAGCTGAAGACGTTCCGCTGCCCGTCTTGCGGCTTCTTCAAGGACCGGATCATCTGTCTGCGCCAGGTAGAGAACCCGCGTGTAGTGGGCAAAGTACATGTCGCGCAGATGAGGATGCCAATCGAGGCCGAGGGGTTCGATGACCATTGTCTGAAAGTGCCGTGCGAGGAAGTCGGTCAGATAAAAGCTGCCAAGCTGGTCTTCCTCAAATTGGTCGAATGTCTCCAGTCCGGCAAAGAACGCATAACAATGCGCGCCTTCGATCCGGCGGGTTCCGGTTTCTTCAAGAACCTTGTCGAGAAGACCGCCAGTGCCGCAATCGCCATAAGCAACCAGGATGTCGGAATAAATATCGCGATTCTGGAGAATGACCCGCCGGACTTCGTCGGGGATCTTTTCCGGTGTGTTGTGCAGCTGTGCCGGCAGACAAGTCAGATCAATGTGATCAAGCTGATTGAGATCGCGGATCGCGATGATCTCACGCGCCAATGCTCCGCAAGCAACAACAAGGACGCGGCCGATTTTGTTGTTCGCGTCCTCTTGTGTTCCGATCGGGAAAAGAGGCTCACCCGCCTGCATGTCGGGAGCCTCCTCAAACATGATCCGTCAGCCCCGGTTGGCGAGCTGGTTATGCCGCCGGGCAATCAGGTCTTTTGCCATTTCAACAGCTACAGCTGCATCTCGGCAGTAGCCGTCTGCACCAACGGCTTGTCCGAACTCTTCGTTGAGCGGCGCACCGCCTACAAGAACGATGTAGTCGTCCCGCAGGCCCTTTTCCTTCATCTCGTCGATGACGACCTTCATGTAAGGCATAGTGGTGGTCAAAAGGGCAGACATGCCGAGGATGTCCGGCTGATGCTCTTCCAAAGCCGCCAGATAGTTTTCGACCGGGTTGTTGATGCCGATGTCGATAACTTCAAAACCTGCGCCTTCCATCATCATGGAGACAAGGTTTTTGCCGATGTCGTGAATGTCGCCTTTGACGGTGCCGATAACCATCTTGCCGACTTTTGGAGCTCCCGTTTCCGCGAGCAGCGGACGCAGGATGCTCATGCCCGATTTCATTGCGTTCGCGGACAAGAGCACTTCCGGCACGAACAAGATGCCATCGCGGAAGTCGACGCCGACGATCCGCATACCTTCAACAAGGGCCTTGGTCAGGATGTCGTAAGGTGCCCAGCCGCGTTCCAGGAGGATGTTCACCGCATCCTGGATTTCTTCCTGCAGACCATCATAAAGATCATCATGCATCTGCTCGACGAGTTCATCGTCAGACAGGGCCGACAGGTCGATGTCGTCTTCGTCAGACATTGGGCAGCTCCAAAAAGGCTATCGTGGCCGGTAAACGTTGAAAAACCTTATGCCTTAAGGGGAATTGCCCGATATCATCAATGCGACACGGCTAGTCGCTTTCGCGACAGAGGGCTTCTGATGGTTCGAATTGGTGCACTGCCATGACTTGAAAAGAAAAAGGCGGATCACTCGGATCCGCCTCAAGTTTTCTGTTCTGGTCCGGACAGATCAGAACAGACCCTCGATCAAGCCTTCGTCGTTCAGCTTGATATGATTTGCAGACGGCACGCGCGGCAGACCCGGCATGGTCATGATTTCCCCGCAGATCGCAACGATGAAGCCGGCGCCGGCGGACAGGCGGACTTCGCGGATCGGCACACCATGGCCGGTCGGCGCGCCGCGCAGGTTCGGATCGGTGGAGAAGGAATACTGGGTCTTGGCCATGCAGACCGGCAGGTTGCCGAAGCCGTCGGCTTCCCAGCGGCGAAGTTGATCCCGGATGGATTTGTCGGCCAGGACCTCGTCGGCGCGGTAGATGCGCTTTGCAATCGTCTCGATCTTTTCAAAGAGCGGCATGTCGTCTTCGTAGAGCGGAGCGAACTGAGCTGCACCGCTTTCTGCAAGCGCTGCGACCTTTTCGGCAAGTTCTGCCGTGCCTTCCGAGCCCTTGGCCCAATGGGACGCCAGAACGGCATCGACACCAAGATCCGCACAGAAGTTTTTGATCTCTTGGACCTCTGCGTCCGTGTCTGCGGTGAAGTGGTTGATTGCGACGACGGCCGGGACGCCGAACTGCTTGATGTTTTCAATGTGGCGGCCGAGGTTGGCGCAGCCCTTCTGGACCGCTTCGATGTTTTCTGCGCCAAGGTCTTCCTTCGCAACGCCGCCATTCATCTTCAGCGCACGCACGGTCGCGACGATCACCACCGCATCCGGCGAAAGACCAGCCTTGCGGCATTTGATGTCGAAGAATTTCTCGGCGCCAAGGTCCGCGCCGAAACCCGCTTCGGTCACGACATAGTCGGCAAGTTTCAGAGCCGTTTGGGTCGCCATGACGGAGTTACAGCCGTGGGCGATGTTGGCGAACGGGCCGCCGTGAATGAAGGCTGGATTGTTTTCCAGGGTCTGCACGAGGTTTGGCTGGATGGCCTCTTTGAGGAGAACGGTCATGGCGCCGTCAGCTTCCAGCTCGCGCGCGGTGATCGCGGTGCGGTCGCGGCGGTAGGCAACGATGATGTCGCCCAGGCGCTTTTGCAG
>ERZ1023313.46-NODE-46-length-69773-cov-4.968674_pt1 | contig 69773 bp, 69 predicted proteins | sample MGYA00521233_ERZ1023313 | MGnify/ENA primary metagenome ERZ1023313 (study PRJEB32759, sample SAMN07749866) | skin metagenome | biome: transportation; feature: city; material: polyester macromolecule | host: Homo sapiens | place: Hong Kong:TKO line | collected... | reverse complement strand
TTTCTGACTTATCTTCAGGGCTGCCCACAGCGTCATGCCACCACTCCGCAAAAAATGACGTTACGGAAGAAAAGGTGCGCAATCACGGTTAACAAATCACAACTCAGAATAAGGCAAAGAAGAAAAACTCATCAAATAATTGCACAAATTCTGAGCACCTTGGCCGCCGTCTGTACTACGGGATTGTGCCTACGGACCTTAATTTTCAGCTTTTTATCAATGGGGCATGACGCCGACCAGTTTGAGCGCACGCCATCATATGGCACAGCCGTGAGCACCCGCACTTTAGGTCCGCTTGCCTCCCTCGGGACAGATCGCCCCCTTTTCGAACGGCCTTAGGACAGGAACACGAGGCAAGGAGCCGTACAGTCGTACCGGACAGCCGCTTGGCAGCTTTGCGTACCGCGAAAGGCGGATACACATGTTTCAGCGATCGCAGCAGATCTGAGCTGTCAACTTGGAGTGACAGTCAATGGAAGAGCAGCACATGTCCCACCGGTCTTCGCCGCACGCGGCCCCCGACGGGCTCAGCCTTTATGAGGTGGAGGCCGATTTTCTGCTTGAAGACCTCATCGACGAATGCCGCTCTCTTGGCCTTGAGGGCTATCCGGCCCTTGCCCGGCTCGCAAATACCCTTGAAGAGGTACACACCCGCCTTGAGGGCGCCTCCGTCGAAGACCTGACTGCGCAGGCGGAACGCACGGCCCTGATGGCCGTCTCCGAAGAGCTGATCGTCCTTCTTGCCCAGTTGGAGAACCTCCGCGACTTGCGGGCCTGACCAAATCAGTCTCAGCCATATCAAAACCGGAGCCGCCACGTCATCTGCGACGTGGTTTTGGATGGGTTCCTGGAGTTTACCAGGGCACAGAAAAATGACCTTCAGCCCCCCGGTCCCTGGCTACGGATTTCCTAGGCTTAAGGCTGGCGATGGCTGTTTCCGGTGCGCCCTGCAGTGGCAAGAGACCCATGAAGCCGGTGCTGCCCCAAAGATCAAGGTCAGCGCAAGTCATAAAAGCGCTGCAGTTCATCCCCAAGGACGTATTGCTGACATATCGCATCGCCTGACGTTTGGTGGCGCCGTTACGCGTTAAGAAGCTTGGATTAAGCGGTCAGGTCTGCCTTTCACCACGTCCAATATTTTAAGGGCTGTCGGCGCAATCAAGCAGGCGTTCTGGACAGGGGCGATCCTGGCCCGAGGCTCAAGCGTCCTTCCGATCCTGCTGGGACGGTGTTAGATCCAGCAGCAAAACCAGCCCCCCAGGCAGTGCAGCCACGAGGCCTGTCAGCCCGAAGACAATGCTGGCTACAAGTGCCTCTGCCGGCGCTGCCCCCGCAATCGGGAGGAGCGCGACGGCTGCGCCCTCCCGAAGTCCCCAACCGGCCACGGAAACCGGTATGAGCATCGCAAGTAGAACAAGGGGAACCAGCGTCAGACTTGCATTGACCGGCAAATCCAGGCCGACAGAACGCGCGCACTTCACAAAGGCCAGCAGAATAGCAACCGTTGTCCCAAGACTGAAACCGATTTGGGACAAAAGTATCCACCGGCCGCTGAAAGCCGCGTGAAACGACCGGTAAAAACTGGTCGCGGACCGACGCACTTCAGCCCGGAACCGCGAAAGCACGATCAGCCCAGCGATCCCCGCAGCGCAGATGGCCAGGACGCTTGCAAGGGGTACAACAATCCCGGGCCAGTTCAGTTCCCCGGATCCGGCAAGGGTAACTGCAACCCCGACAACGAGGGTCGCCGCCATGGCAATTTGGCCTGCAAGGCGCTCCAGGACAATGGCATGGCCGGAGAGTTTCAGTCCTGCGTGCTTGCGCCCGCGCACCGCGCGTCCGACATCGCCAAGCAGGCCGCCCGGAAGCGACTGGTTAACGAACAGGGTCAGATAGTATTCGCCAAGTGCCCGCCAAGGCCCAAACGAGAGCCCAAGCTGGCGCGCGGTGAACTGCCATCTGAACGCTGCCAAACCTGTGTGGACATGCAGGATGACAACCGCGATTACAATCCATTGCCAGTCGGCCAACGCCAGAGACTGAATTGCCCGAGGTCCATCGGTGGCCCGCCATAAGAGGAAGAACAGCCCTGCGGTCACCGCCACCTTCACGGAAAAAAGTGCAATCCGGCGTTACATCACTGCGGCCCGGCCGAAACAGTTGCCCCCTCACTGTCAGCTGCGCCTTCGGTCGAGAAAGTCTCCAGAATGAGGTTACGCAGCTCGTTCATTGGCCGCGCGCTGGCGTCAGGCGCCGGCACCAAGCCCTCTACTAGGCCCCATCGCTCGGATTTTGCAACGAGATGCTCCGGCCCGACCACATGCATCGGAACGTGATCTCTTTCATCGAGGGCCACAAACGGTGCCGGTTGATGGTCCCCGACAACAATGACCAGCGGTGGTCTGTCTGCCTGCCGCGCAATGTAATCAATAACAATCGTCAGAGCATAGTCGATAGCAAGGCGGTACTGATCGCGCACCCGGTCCCGATCCTGCCAGACAACCTTGGGCGGATCACCGGCTGGCGCCATTGCATTGAAGATCCGCCCATCTCCGCCATCGCTCCAGTCGAAAAGTTCGGGAACCGGCATCCATGGCGCATGCGAAGACCCAAGCGCAATCTGGGCAAAAAGGTAGCGGTCAGCCGACCCCTGCCGCAAAAGCCGATGCATGGCAGACAGGGTGAATTGATCCGGCATGGTGACCCAGTTGAAGGGGGCGCCCGCGTATCCAAGATCCTTGGCCGCAAGCACCGTCTCGAAGCCCATCGTGTCCGACTCCGGCCACTCCAGCGTGATTTGCGGCATCACGGCCGCGGTTCGAAACCCGGCGGCCGCGGCAAGGTGGAAGAGCTTGTTGCGGCTGCATGACAGAACAGCGCCATAACTTGCCTGATCGGCAACCCAAAGACCGTTGGACAAGGTTGCATGGATCAACCAGCTTTGCCCGCCGCGTGTCGGTGCTGTCAAAAAGCCGGATCTTGAGGCGATGCCCAGCTCAGCCAGCCTTGTTTCGGCAGTCTCCAGAGTCTCCAGATGGCTTGTGGTATAGCGCTCCGTGCTAAAACTCGTCCGGCCATAACTTTCGATGAAAATCAGCAGGAGGTCGCGGTCGATGGTGTCGAGAAGGTTAGCCTGACCGGCATAAGCATCCTGTGCGGCCGCGGCTTCAAACGCCTTGAGATCTGCCAGTGTCTGTCGGACCATCACGACGCGTTCTGCACCAATCCGGGCCGTAAACGCTGCCCCCGGCGGCTTTAAGGGTAAAGTCCATCCGGCCATCACCTGCCCGATTTGAGCAACAGCCGTGAGCAGAAAAGCAGCAAACACCGCACCAATGGCGGGTTTGAGCGGCACCCGCAAAGACAGGCCTGCGAACACCCCGGTCGCCCACCAGAGCCCCCCTGCCGCAAGCCCTAGGCCGAGCGCAGCTGCCGCCGCTGTAGCCAAAGCCAGTAGGACCCCCATGGTCCGGACCGCAAGATCCACACCGGATTCAATCAGGGGCATGTCTGTGACCGGATTAAATCCACGGCTTAGTGCGGTAAACATGACAACGTCGGCGGTCTTTAACAGCGCGATCAAGAGGAGGACGACCACCAAAGTGCTGCGGACCCAAACCGCCCATGGGGTTGCTCCGATCAAAAGAAGCCCGCAAATGAGAACTGGCAACTCCAGCGGGAACAGGGTCAACGCGCCAAATGTCATGGCCCCGGGATGGTTGGGCTGGATCAAGACCAGATGCAGGGCCAGGGTGGCCACAACAACAGCCGCCGCGGTCCTCAGGCTGGTTTGCGGCGATGAAGCCATAGGATATCCTTAAGGAATGACCCAGCCAGCAGAACTGCGATGACCACAACGATTACCGGCCCGGCCAGATCTGGAAGGCCCGGCGCTTGAAGTAATAGCAACCCGCTCAGTTGCAGCACGCAGACGGTTTTGCGGACAACGCTGTCGGGCAAGGCGCCTTGAAGCCAGGGCAATGCCAATCCCGCCACGGCGAAGACGTACCGTGGCAAACCGATGCTGAGCACGATCCAGCCAATCGGTGCACTGATCGCGGCGTTTAGCGCCAGAACAAGCGCCAGGGCCGCATCCACCTCCATATCGAAACGGGCCCCAAAGGCGGAGACGTGCTCCTGACGCCGGGCTGCATAACCATCCGCCCCATCAAGCGCCAATGCGAGCGTTGCAAGTGCAACCACATACCAAGACGGGCCAACACCGGCCACTGTGGCGGCAACAAGCGCGGCAACAAGCGTAAAGCGCGTCAAGGTGATCGTGTTGCACAAACCAAACGCGCCGTAGGGGAAATTGTAACGTAGGCCGCGCGCAATCAGGTGGAGACCGGCGAGATAGACAGCGGCAGCCCAAAACGTTGGTTGCGCCCCTCCCCAGTTTGGGATCAGGGTCAAAAAAACCAATCCGCCAAAAAGACCGGCGGAAACCGCTATAAACCAGGCTGCCAAACACGGTTTCCCTTGGGAGGCGCGGTTGCCGGGCGCCACTGGATCCAGGCTATATTGAAAGTCGGTCAGGGAACGTAGGTGTGGCATGCCATCGTATCGTCAAGCTGCACCACAGTCATCTGCGCACTAAGAACGCTGGCCGGGTGGATCAGCGACGCCTGTCGGCAATGCTTTTCAGCCCCTCCTTGGCTCACGAAAACCCGCCGCCTCAGGCGCTGTTGGGACAAGACCCTTCATCCGAAGAGCTCGGCGCAAACCGCGTTGACGAAGTTCCTCGGAACAAAACGGATTGGACCAGCCACCTCTGCGGGCACGTAGCCGATCTATTTTTGAAGCGTATCGCTTACAAAAAACAACGGATTGTTGGTCGTAGATGAGGCAGAAAACACATCATGCAGATCCTGCTCGTTGTTTTTCAAAGAGGACTAAACTGGTCATCCGCCATATAACGCAGTTCCCGGTTCCTATTCAAAAAAGTCAGCACAGGCACCTGTCGTTTAACCATGACCCTGACCATGAACCTGACACTTGCGCGAACAACACGTGCGTCCGTGTCCAGGGATAGCGAATGACCTCGTGGGACAGATAACAACCTGAAAGGACCCGCGTTTTTTTTCTGGCCACATCTCATGTGCTCGCTGTGCCCGATGCTGCCTAAATGATCTCGGTTTCGAGATGGATCCAACATTCACGCCTCCCCGTCACAAGATGTACCAAAACGAAAAATGCGCCGCCCGGTTCCCCGGTGGCGCACTTCTTGAGAATGGCTAAACCATAACGTTTAGTGCCGCATTAAAACAACCCTGGGATCCCCAAAAAGCTGTGCATTAGCCATCTGAAGCGACTTCTTACTTGCGTTCAAGCGGCCTGCTCCTAGTCACATGCAGTTGAAATATTGTATCTTTTTCCTCGCATTCAGGAAATCCGAACCAATCAAAAATTTGTTTCTGGTCGCGTTTAGCATCCTCATTGTACAGAGGTTTAACAATTGATGCGATCTTGGAGTATTACTGCTTAAGTCTTTGAGTTGTGAGAATACATACCTACTCACATTGAAATCAGCCATATTCGCGTCAAACCAATTTCATGCAGACATCCCGCAACTGATCGAGAACAGCTCTTACCGAGCCCCCATTTCGATAACCAGCAGGGTAGCCTTGGCATCAGCGATTAGGCTCGTTTTCATCAGACAATGTTGTTTTATATATACTGTTCTTATGCATGCCCACTATGGTTGGCATGGGGTGATGTCACCACATCGGCCACGGTTAGACCGCCGGTTGCAATTCGATCCCCCAAACTCTCAAACAGAGCGACTTGAGAAGTTCAGATTTTATCGCTCAATCGCAATCCAACAGAAATTATTTGGGGTAAATAGCGGGGTAAGTCCAATATTTCATAATAAATTATTCTTCGTAATATCAATATTTTAGGTTTTTTGAAGACGAGTACTCGAATCCAGGTTCCCCAGCCAATCTAATCGAGCTAACCCAAGTCGTTTATCGCGTGAAAGTGCACCGTTCCAGCTCATGTCAGGACCTCACATATACATCTGGCTACCGGCGTGGTGGGGCTGGTGGGGCAGCGTCGATGAAGCGTCTGGCGGCTTGTGCTTGGCGTGGATCGGCTTTTAGGAGCGCGGCATAGCCGTCTTCAGCGAGTTCAAGGTCTCCGCCCCAGACACCGGACTGGATCGAGAAACGAAGGGCTTGCGGGTCGTTGGGGGCAAGCTCCATGAGCTTGCGCGCATGTCCGGTCATTTCCGCAAACCGGCCGCCGAGCTGAAGTGATACCAGTAATGACATGCGGGAGTTGATGGAGTTCGGAACCTGTTCTACAGCCTGCCCATGCATCCTGATTGCGTCGTCGAACTGACCTGCCTGGGCCAAGATGCGCCCTGCTTTGAGCAACTGTCCATGGTTCGCAGCTTTACTACAAATCGATGTTAGGTCGGTAGTTTCAGTCGTACCGGGCTGCCCTCCCCCTGTTGCATCGAGCAATGCCGCGCAGGCTTCAAACCCGCTCCCAAGTTCTTCGGTCACTTGGTCCGCTTGCGGATCGCTGCGCAGATCGAGAAGTTTGGTCACATCACCCAAGGGGATCGCTTCAAATCGGCCGTCACCACCACCAACGGCAATGCCAACCAGGCGACCGGCTGTGTCAACAAGTCCTCCGCCGCTGACGCCCGGTTGCATTTGAGCCGTAACGTGAAGACGGCCAAACACGCCATCTCTTGCCGGAGGAGACAGCAATTCGCCCGGATCAAACACCCGGACTTGCTTACGCGCAATGTCTGCACCAATCGCGTAATATGCACCATTGCCTTCAGGCGGAACTACTGGCGAAGCGCTCAGAGCCGGGATCAGGCTCCCGTCGGGCAATCCGTCAACCTGCAACAAGACAAGATCTCCCTGATAGGCCGATGGAATCACTGTCGCCGTCTTTGGCCCAGATGGGGTGTGCACCGTCGCGGTCTTCGAATTGCCGACCACATGCCGGTTGGTCACCAACAAATCGTCTGCGATGCGTGTCGCGCTTCCCACGGGATCAAAACTGGACACCGGAAAAACAATCTGACGCGTTTGACAGACGTCTTCAGGATGCGGGCAATCCGGATCTTTGACCGTTTCCGATTGAGAAGCGATCTGCACGGTCTCCTGCGCAAAGGACAACGAAACGGTTTTTGTCTCGCCAGATCTTTTTAGCGTCAGGCTGACCTCGCCAGTCGTCTCTGGCAGGACTGCAATGGCAGATGCGGCATCTCGTGGGCTCAAGACGCGCCGCGCGCCAACGGATACAATTTGATCTCCAGCTTTTATCCCCGCGCTGTCTGCCGGGCTGCCGCTGTCAACGGACACAACTGCGGGCGCTGCGATTTCGGCGAGTTGCGACCGGCGCGCTCTATTGAGGCGCCAGCCGGGCTCCAGATAGGTGACGCTCCCAACTGCCATCAAAGCATCGGTCACCCGCATAAGGAGCTGCGATGAAACCGCGAAATTGACGCCTATGTTGGCATCGGCATCGGAGGCAAAAATGGCAGAGACCATGCCGACCAACCGGCCATCTTGGTCAACCAGCGCCCCGCCTGACGACCCTGGATTTGCGGCAGCATCCGTCTGGACAAAGTCTTCAACAGTGTTGAACCCGGCATTGCTGACATTCAGGGCCGAAACCACACCGCAGGTTACGGACAAACCGAGACCAAAAGCATTTCCGATTGCGCACACAGGTTGAGCAATCGCTGCTGTTTCGGCGATCTCGATCGGCTCGACCGGCTCTTCGATCCTCAAAAGCGCGATATCGGTGGACGTATCTTGCGCCAGCAACCGCGCCGGCAGAATACGGCCATCTGAGAGCCGAACATCGATGCGGGTTGCCGGTTCGATCACGTGCCAGGCAGTTGCGATTAAGCCTTCGCGGATGACCACACCGCTGCCTTCCGGAGCCCGCCCCGGTCGGGCTCCCGAACCACCTTGTTGATGGCCAGGCCAGACAGGCAGAACGGAGACCACATGTTCAAGCGCAACGGCGGGAGAGGCCTTTGCTGGCGCCCCCGCCAGAAGGGTCGTTGCGATTGCTGCAAGGAGACACCAGATGAAACGGGCCACTTCCCCCTCCGATAAATTAGCCGTCTATGTCATCAGTTCGGACTGCGTACGGACGCAAGCCCGATCGGGATTGGACAACGATCCCGTAATTTTCAACCAATCGCAACAACCTGAGTTATGCGGATCTCTACGCCACGTCTTTGAATTGTTTTTACAACGATTTTATTCACGTAATTCCGCAGCTAATTCGATTTCGCCTAGAGATCTTGCCCTATTCTCACTACTCTCGCTTCAGAAAAAGAATCATTGTCCTGGTGTGCGTGCTCATGACGTTTTTGTGCGAACAGGTTGTGTCGGAAATTGATCGTCACGACCTGAATTGCGACCCGCGTATTTTTCATGTCCTGCATCTCTTTCTGACAGAACCGGGCTCTCCGGTTGCACGGGAAGTTCAACGTCTCATTGCGAGCGAAGAGGGATTGACGGCCAAAGCGTTGCTTTTCGTCTACGAAAACTTCGTACAGCCAAATGTCAGCTCGGAAAAACAATTCGAGTCGATGAAACGCTCACAAGGACACCTTGATGCGATCCGGTCGTCCGCCGAAACATCCGCTGAGTTGTGCAAGGATGCAAAACGCAAAAGCACAAAAGACGATGTCATTAAGGCCTTGTCCGACAACATGGCCGAAATACTCTCCCGCACCGCCAAGCTAGAGCAGGAACTTGCGGCCAGCCAGAGCGAGATCTTCACGGATTCGCTCACCGGCATTTACAACCGACGCTACTTGGAAGCTGAATTTGCCGCAAGACAAGCACGCCCCAGTCCAAAATACTTCCTGGCGCTGCTGGACATCGATCACTTCAAGAACGTCAACGACACCTACGGTCACATTATCGGCGACCAGGTCCTGAAACTGGTAGCGACCGCCATCAAAAGCCTCATCCGCAGTCAGGATGTGCTTTGCCGCTATGGCGGTGAAGAATTTGCGATCCTCTTCGATAGTGCGGATGAAACAGAATGTGCGGATGTCGTTGAGCGGGTCCGCTTGGGCGTCACCAAGCACAAACTGGTCAACCGCAAGCAGGGTCAAACGATCGGATCCGTGACTCTGTCCGCAGGTCTGGCCCTTGTGGAGCCGGACGATGATTTCGACACGGCTCTGGAGCGTGTGGACCGGCTCCTTTACAAGGCCAAACAGGCCGGACGGGACCGCCTCGTCATTCAAATGTAAAGCGGCAATCAAACTGTTCCCGCAAATTCGCGGTTTCAAGCTTGTAGATCAGAAATCCGTTTGAGGATCGGCCCGGTTTTGCCCTCAAGAGCTCCGCCCTGCCCGGTCAGGCTTGCTCCAATGAAAGGATCGGCCGTTTCCGACAGTTCAAGATACCTGTTGGCGAACAACCGGCGCGCCGCAAGTCCATCCCAATCATCCGGCAAAACGGATGGCGGAAGCCGGGGGTCTTTCAGCCGGATGGCTCTGAATTCATGGACCATGGCGAGCCTTATGGTGACGGCCTCCAAACCCGACAAACCAACGCAGTCCATCGCCTGAAATTTTTCAAAAAAAGACCCATACCTACCTACCAATTGCTCCAGTCCGAAGACTTTGTTGAGCATCTCGGCAACTTCTTTTGTGCTTCGTTGATCAGGACACGCCTTGAAACAGGCGCCTGATGGAATCCTGCTTGGTCGATCAGCTCCAACAAACAGTGTTTCTGAAACGGCCCCAAAACCTTGATCGACGAGACATTGGTGATCCGTTCGGTCCGGTTGGACGATGAACAACAAACCGCAGTCGGTGTCCGGCGGACCGAAAATCTGTTCCGATGCTGACTGGAACTCTATTCCCGCGGCATCGGTGAGCCGGTAGTAACTGCGCCGCCCATTGCGCGCGCCTTCAAGCTGCCCCCTTGCGACCAGGCGGGATACGGCCGTCCGCACCAACGACTCATTGACGCCAAATTGTCCGCATAGCGTGATCAGATCACCCATCCACAAAGTGCCACCGCGCGGTTCCACGATGTCACCATAGATGGTGACGATCAAAGGTCCGGCTTTGGGCGGATAGGATGTTAGGAGTTTCGGGAGAAGAGTTGGCGCTTGTGAAGTCATTGATTGGTCGTTTGTCTGAGAGGCGCCACCATAGACCTGACAGCGCAGCATTCCAAGCAATCAGCCTGAACCAGCGAAAGTCATCGCTTGCACGCCAAATCCATGAACGTTATACCGTTACATGTTACAAAGTAACATGAGATCAATTTCCCTGTTCCTCTGGATGACCGAATAAACCGCCATGCAAAACGCCCGAAAACTTCGCCTTGCTCTTGCTGCCTCGACCGTGCTTGCCGGGTCTGCCTTGTCGGCTCCTGCGTTTGCGGATGGACCAAATGTCGTGACCACGATCAAGCCGGTTCATTCTATCGCAGCCGCTGTTATGGAAGGTGTTGGCACACCGCACATCCTGATTGACGGTGCAGCCTCTCCCCACGGGTTTGCTCTGAAACCTTCCCAGGCCTTTCTCCTTGAAGGGGCCGATGTCGTGTTCTGGGTTGGTCCTGAATTAACTTCTTCGCTGGAAAAGCCCATCTCATCGATGGCGGACAAAGCTGCCCGCGTCGAACTTCTTGATGTCGAGGGTATTGAACAGCTGAAATGGCGTGAGGGTGACCAATTCGACAGCCATGATCATGGCGACCATGACGATCATGGTCATGACGATCATGGTCATGACGATCACGCGGATCACGGGCACGACGACCACGCACACGATGATCATGACCACGATCATGACAAGACGGCTGAAAAACATGATCACGGCCACGATGATCATGACCATGACAAAGATCACGCACACGATCATGACAAGCATGAACATGAAGAAGAGCATGCTGCGCACGATGATCATGGGCATGACCATGATCACGACAAAGAACATGCACATGATCATGACGAACACGCGCATGAAGAAGAGCATGCCGAACATGATGATCACGGGCATGACCATGGGCACGATCATGCCGGCGGCAACGATCCACATATCTGGCTGAACCCGGAAAACGGCATTGCGATTGCCAATGCGATGGCCACCACATTGTCAGAAGTTGATCCAGCCAACACCGATACCTACCAGGCAAACGCCAAGGCTTTTGCTGAGAAGGTTTCTGGCCTGGAGGCCGAGATTTCCGCCAAGCTGGAACCGGTGAAAGGTCAGAAATTCATCGTTTTCCATGACGCCTATCATCACTTTGAACACCACTACGGCATCGAGGCCAGCGGTGCGATCACAGTAACGCCAGAGGCTTTGGCAAGCGCAGAACAAGTCGCGGAAATTCAGTCCCGTGTTCGTGACCAGAACGTTGTCTGCGTTTTCCAGGAACCGCAATTCGATTCCAAGCTGGTAAATGTCGTGATCGAGGGCAGCGATGCGAAAGTCGGCGTTTTGGATCCGCTTGGCACTGAGCTTGCGAACGGCCCGGACCTTTACCCAGCTCTGCTGACGAGCCTGGCAGGCTCTCTGGCGGATTGCCTCAAGTCTTGATTGACAAATCTGGGCCCGCTTTTGCCCACCAGGCGGGCTCAGACAGCTGGATCGACAAATGAGGCCGGCAGCCGTTCGGCTATGAAGACCGGGCGCTTTTTCTTGCCCGACTAGAGCCCGGGTGGCACAGCTGAAACGACGGCCTCAGCCAACTGCGCTCGTCCAGCAAAAAGCCCGCCGATACACTCGGCGGGCTTTTCATTTCTTACGGGAACCAGTCTCAAGAAGCGCGGGCCTTGGCGCGAACCTCTTCGGTTTTCTCCAGCGCCTTCAGCAGGTAACGGTCGCGGTCATAAACGTCCGTGTAGAACCCGATCGAGCCGTCAGCTTCCGGCCATGCCGTGAAATAAGACACGTAGACCGGGATATCACCGGTCACCTTTTCCTGGGCGTTCTGACCCGCAGCAATCCGAGAGGACACATAATCCGTCGATTTTCCAAGAACAGCCGCTGCCATGCCCTTTGGATCATGCAAACGGATGCAGCCGTGGCTGAATGCGCGTGTGTCCTTATTGAACAAGCTCTTTGACGGCGTGTCATGCATGTAAATGTGATGCCTGTTCGGGAACAGGATTTTCACCTCGCCAAGCGCGTTGGAGCGACCCGGATACTGGCGCACATTGATCGACTTTTGTTTGTTGGCGACCGCATACCAGTCGACTGACGCGGAGGACACTTTGCGGCCGCCCGGCGTCGTCACTTCATAGCCCGCCTGATCCAGATAGGACGGATTGGCAGCAAGCTTCGGAATCATCTCATTGACGATGATCGAATATGGCACGCCCCAGTACGGGTTGTATTCAACAATCTCGATCTTGTCATAGAAGAAGTTGGTCTGGTTGGACTTCTTGCCGACGACAACGCGCATCGACATCGGGTCAGTGCCCGGCTCATAGTATGTTGCGGTGAACGCCGGCTGGTTGATGAACACCTTCCGCTCGCCCAGATCTTCCGGAAGCCAGCGGCTCCGCTCCATTGCAAGCTCGACCTTGGCGATCTTGGCCGCATTGGTCTCACCGACCATGGCCTTGATCGTGTTCTTGCCGACAATCCCATCTGCCGTGAGCTTCGATTCCTTCTGAAAGCTCTTTACAAGAGTTACAAGCTGAGGCGTGTAGAGATCGGAGCCGTCATAGGCTGCAAGCGTCGCTGCATGGTCCGTTTTCAGCGTCTCAGAGCCATGTTTGGAAATTGCAGCAACGATATTCTTCATTTCCGGGCTGGATTTGCCCGCCTTAAGGAACGTACCAGGCGCGATCACGATCTGGTCGGCTTCTTCATCTTCGGCCTTGAGACGAGCCAGCTCAGCGGTCAATTTCTTGAAGTGATCACTTAGCGGCTGATGGGCTTCCAGCGCGGTCGCCACATTGCCAGATGCCGTAAACTCTTCCAGCGCGGCGACAAGATCAACATCATGCCGGGGCAGATCGTGGTATTGCGAAATCCGGTTCGGATCGACCCGGCCGCGGGTCGCATCAAGGACATAGGTTAGCGCGGCTGCACTCAGCTCCATTTCAAACTGCATGACCGCCGCATCAAGGTCGTCCCCGTCCAGCGAGGCGGTTGCCGGCAGAGCCACGACATAATCTGCCGGGTTGAGGCCATAAGCGGCAGCGTTTCTCAAAGCACGGCGCATTTGCGCAGCCTTGGCCGTCGGCTTGCCATCTTTGACCCAAAGAAAATCAGGGTACTCCCGGTAAAACGCGATCAGCGCATCGCCGACTTCCGGCAACACCGTCAGCTTGATGTCTTTCAGTGCCGGGCGGGCTTCATCGAAGGGGGTCAAAACAACAGGCGTGGACGTGCTGATGTCAGCGTCATTGATGGACGCTGCGTTGCCGTCGGCCGTGGACGGCGTGACTTCCGCGGTTTTCTTTTCCGACAAAGGCGCAAGCGAGACGGCTTTGAAGGTGTCCGGCTTGTAGGTCAGGTAACGCGGGGCAGACACACGAACTTTAGTCGCTTTCTTGCGGCGCTGCTCCTGAACTTCCCGCTGACGCTGGCGTTGCTGGGCTTCAGGATTGAATAGGCGCTGGAAAAAGCCTTGGGCTTCGGCATCAGCAACCGGCAGCGCGGTGAAACCCGTTGCCAGAACGCTCGCCATCAAGCCTGCCTTGAGGCCGGCGCCAATTTTTTGTCCGAAAGACAGTTTGTAGCCGGAGGCCGGTTTGCCGTGTGCCATCATGCTCGTTCGCATTGTCAAAACCTGTATTTCAAATTGTCCAACACAAACCAGGAGCGCCCAAGACCCTGGTCATTGTTCCTGCCTCGTTGGTCATCCGGTCGCTGCTCTTGGAAATATGAGCAGTCCTTGATCACCCGCACGGTCTTCCAGCCGCCCCTTTCGGGAATCCGGCGTGGACCGCAATTTCGTGTCATTTTAGAGAAGAATACTACACCAAGCCCATACGTAAGGTTAAGTGCGTAGGTACGGTGCAGGCTTCCAAATCACGTCAGTGTGACGTATTTGCATGTCTCCGCCTGGCGTGCCGGGATCCCGACACACGCCAGACGCGAAATTTCATGAATTAAAACGGTATTTCATCATCCATCGGACCGGAACCACCGCCGGATGGTCCACCGAATCCGCCGCCCGAAGATCCGCCACCGTAACCGCCGCCGCCGCCGAAGCTGCCGCCACCGCCACCGGAAGACCCGCCGCCAAATCCGCCGCCGCCCTGGTCATTGCCGTAATCCGGCAATCCGCCGGGCTGACCGCCGCCTTCGCCGCGTCCGTCAAGCATCGTCAAATTGGAGTTGAACCCTTGCAGCACGACTTCAGTCGAATACCGGTCCTGCCCGGATTGGTCCTGCCATTTACGGGTTTGCAGCTGGCCTTCCAGGTAGACCTTGGAGCCTTTGCGAAGATAGTTTTCCGCCACCTTGCATAGGCCTTCATTGAAGATGACCACACGGTGCCATTCGGTTTTTTCGCGGCGCTCGCCGGAATTGCGGTCCCGCCAGGATTCGGATGTTGCAATCCGCAGATTGGCAATCGGCCGGCCATCCTGGGTGCGCCGGATTTCCGGATCCGCTCCAAGGTTCCCAACCAAAATGACTTTGTTGACACTTCCCGCCATACTCAGCTCCTGTTTGTCTTTTTGCTTCCGGCCCAGCTTTTTTGGCAGCAGCACGGCCTGACGCCCTGAAGAGGCGCAGCTTTATTGGGCCACACCCTAACGATCTCCTCGCTTGATCGCCGCCACTTTTTCCGCATGCCCCCCATTTTCCACAATGTTGAGCACTTACCGGGTCGCGAAACCGCCGCATCTGCACGCTTGCCAAAGCTTCGATAGAACCCGGGCAACCCAGCCGTGTCAGATCTCATTTCGCAAATTGGTCTGCATTCGGCATATATGTACTTGTTTTGTTCTTATCAGTTTCGTATCCTTGGCGCAATTTCCGCAGGCCCCTTTTTGATCTCCTGGTGACCCTGAAGAGCATTTTCCGCAAATGCCCATCTGGAAGCCCAACTGGAAACTGCTATATCGGGTCCGAGTGGCCCGCCCTGCCCGCTTAGCCGGACCAAATTCATTCATGAGCCCAGATTGGGCGGCCTGCACAAGACCAGAAAGACACGTAATATGACGACGCCGAAGGCCCCTGACACCGACAGCTGGAAGAACGACCCGACCAAGGTGCTCAGCGTCCGCGGTGCCCGTGAACACAATCTGAAAAACGTCGATCTCGATCTGCCACGCAACAAGTTGATCGTGATGACCGGATTGTCGGGCTCGGGCAAGTCTTCTCTTGCCTTCGATACGATCTACGCAGAAGGCCAGAGGCGCTATGTGGAAAGCCTCAGCGCTTACGCCCGTCAGTTTCTGGAAATGATGCAAAAGCCGGATGTCGACCAGATTGATGGTCTGTCGCCGGCGATCTCCATTGAACAGAAGACTACCTCCCGCAATCCGCGCTCCACCGTCGGCACGGTCACCGAGATCTACGACTACATGCGCCTTCTGTTCGCCCGTGTCGGGATCCCCTACTCACCGGCGACCGGACTGCCGATCGAAAGCCAGACCGTCAGTCAGATGGTGGACCGGATCATGGATCTGGAAGACGGCAGCCGCCTCTATCTGCTCGCACCGATGGTTCGCGGCCGCAAAGGGGAATACCGCAAGGAACTTGCGGAGCTGATGAAAAAAGGCTTCCAGCGGGTCAAGATTGACGGAACCTTCTACGAGATTTCCGAGGCTCCTGCGCTGGACAAGAAACTCAAGCACGACATCGACGTTGTCGTGGACCGGATTGTCGTGCGCGATGATATCGCGGGCCGCTTGGCTGATTCCCTTGAAACAGCTCTGAAACTTGCCGACGGCATTGCCATTGCAGAGTTTGCGGGCGAAACGGAAGAAAACGGTGATCCGAAGCGGATGATCTTCTCCGAAAAATTCGCATGCCCGGTTTCCGGCTTCACAATCCCGGAGATCGAACCGCGCCTCTTTTCGTTTAACAACCCGTTTGGTGCCTGCCCCACCTGCGACGGCCTCGGCACAACGCTTGCCTTTGAAGAAGACCTCGTTGTCCCGGATCACACCTTGTCTTTGCGGGAAGGCGCGGTTTTGCCATGGGCGAAGACCGGATCAACTTCGCCTTATTACACGCAGACCCTGGAGGCCCTGTGCCGGCACTATGATGTGTCGATGGCAACGCCCTGGAAGGACCTTGGCCCTGAAGTTCAAGATGCCGTTTTGCATGGCACGGGGAAAACAGCGATTGAGTTCGTCTATGACGATGGTGTGCGTAGTTACCGAACGGAAAAACCGTTCGAGGGCGTTATCGGCAACATTGAACGCCGCTGGCGAGAGACGGAATCGACCTGGGTGCGCGAAGAACTGGCCCGCTTTCAATCGGATCACGCTTGCCCCTCGTGTCAGGGGTTCCGCCTGAAACCGGAGGCTCTGGCCGTCAAGATTGCTGACCGGCACATCGGGCACATCACCGAACTTTCAATCCGTGAAGCCGCGTTGTGGTTCGAAGCCCTACCTGAAAAACTCAACGACAAGCAGACCGAGATTGCCGGGCGTATCCTGAAAGAAATCCGCGAACGGCTAAAATTCCTGAACGATGTCGGCCTTGAGTACCTTTCAATGGCCCGGTCCTCCGGCACCTTGTCCGGCGGTGAAAGCCAGCGCATTCGTCTCGCCTCGCAGATCGGCTCCGGCCTGACTGGCGTCCTTTACGTTCTCGATGAACCCTCCATCGGGCTCCATCAGCGCGACAACGCCCGTTTGCTGGAGACGCTTCGCCACCTCAGGGATCTCGGCAATACGGTCATTGTGGTCGAACATGACGAGGATGCCGTTTTGACCGCCGACTATGTGGTTGATGTCGGCCCCGGTGCTGGGGTTCATGGCGGCCAGATCGTTGCGAAGGGCACGCCACAGGAGGTCATGACCAATGGCAACTCGCTGACAGGTCAGTATCTGTCCGGTGCAAAAATGATTCCGCTGCCCGCAGAACGGCGCAAGATCAACAAGAAGCGCAAGATTTCCGTAAAAGGCGCGCGTGGCAACAACTTGAAAGACGTCGATGTCGACGTGCCGTTGAGTACCTTTACCTGTGTCACTGGTGTGTCGGGCGGCGGCAAGTCCACGTTCCTGATCGATACGCTTTATAAATCGGCCGCCCGGCGCTTGAACGGCGCACGGGACAATCCGGCACCGCACGACCGCATCGAGGGCCTTGAAGTTCTGGATAAGGTGATCGACATCGACCAGTCGCCGATTGGCCGGACGCCGCGCTCAAACCCTGCGACCTATACCGGTGCCTTTACCCCGATCCGGGAGTGGTTTGCCGGAATGCCGGAGGCCAAGGCCCGGGGCTATCAGCCTGGCCGGTTCTCGTTCAACGTCAAGGGCGGCCGATGCGAGGCCTGCCAGGGTGATGGTGTCATCAAGATTGAAATGCACTTCCTGCCGGACGTTTACGTTACGTGCGACGTCTGCAAGGGGAAACGCTACAATCGGGAAACCCTGGAAGTAGAATTCAAGGGCAAATCCATTGCCGATGTCCTAGATATGACTGTTGAAGAAGCCGCAAGTTTCTTCTCCGCCGTCCCTGCCGTGCGCGACAAGATGGAAACTCTGGCGCGCGTCGGGCTGGGCTACATCAAGGTGGGTCAACAGGCCACAACGCTCTCCGGCGGTGAAGCGCAGCGGGTGAAGCTTGCCAAGGAATTGTCGAAGCGCTCTACAGGCAGAACACTCTATATTCTGGATGAACCGACCACCGGTTTGCACTTCCATGATGTTGCCAAACTTCTGGATGTGCTTCACGAACTGGTCGATCAGGGAAACACCGTTCTGGTGATCGAACACAATCTGGAAGTCATCAAGACGGCAGACTGGATCATTGACCTTGGACCCGAAGGCGGCGATGGCGGCGGTACGATCGTTGCAGCCGGCCGGCCTGAAGATGTGGCGTCTGTCAAACAGAGCTACACAGGCCAGTTTCTTGCAGAATTATTACACCGCAGACCGCATCGCGCCCCGGATGCTGCTGAATAAAACAGCAATCTGAGTTGCGGAGCTGCATTGCTCCGCAACATAAAATACCAAGCGTTTGTTTTCGCTTATTATTCCGATAGATTAAATCGATTAGTCTGATTACATTTTTTGCAATGCACAAAACGCATGTCAGGCATGCAGACGCGGCACTTCTTTAAATTTGGCTGGTGAAATATATATGGTTTCAACAATGACGCAGCGGGTTGGCGACAACACCTCTGCCAATAAGGAAAAACAAAATGTTTGATACCGTTGTACGCAAATACAACAACTGGAAATCCTACCGCCGCGCGGTTGACGAACTTTCCAGCCTGTCCAGCCGCGAGCTGCAGGATCTCGGCATCAGCCGGGGCGACATCAAGTTTGTTGCCCGCCGCAGCCTGGAAGGCTGATTGAAAATTTAGAGATCGCGTCCCGAGGCACTCCTCCTCCCAGCCAACGGACGTGTGACACGCAGGGCATCCTCCTCCCAGCCCTGTCACGTCGAAACAACGCCCGCCAGTACCTCCTCCCACTGGCGGGTGTTTGTTTGTCTGGCGGCCGGTTTTCCCAAACACATTCCGCGCTCCCAACCTCAGGCGTTGTGGATCACACCCTATTTGCTGCGCGTGATTGGTTGTCCTGTGGCTTCTAGGCCTTAGAACCATCTTTTGCGCCTATTCGATAAGACTTGCTGAGGAGAGCCGAAAGAGATCCGGCTCTTTTGTTTGGCGGCACGAATCTCAGCCCCGATAAAACTTGCCATGACCAAAAGCTGCTCGGCAACCAGCCGCGCGACGCGCGGACAACACCGCTATGCGCTGAACGCCGCCCCAAAGGTGTTAACCCTTCATAAACCTGCATTTTTTGCATATCAGCTTCGCGTTTGCCCCTCTACCTCGCAGCGCACAAAACACCTATCTCCCCGCTGTAACGAGATGAACGGGCCAGTCGCCGATCCGCGGTGTCATGGCCACTAGATATAAAAGGCCAGAGCCATGATCGATAACGTTGTACGCAAATTCAACAACTGGAAAAGCTACCGCCGGACCTACGACGAACTGTCCAACCTGTCCAACCGTGAGCTGGACGACCTGGGCATTGCCCGTGCGGACATCGCGCGCTACGCCCGCGCCGCCATCAAGTAATTCAGTTTCGCGGTCAAAGGCATCCTCCTCCCAGCCAATGACCGTGATCCTCTGCGGGTTTCCCGCAGACCTCAAAAAGCGCTTGCCGGATCCTCCTCCCACCGGCAGGCGTTTTTTTTATGAGCTCTGGAACCAGCGGTAACCCTCGGCCAGCCAACGCTCGATTGGCATGATATCTGGCCGTTTGCCGTTTTCATGCACCCAGGAGTCAACGGCATAGACCGTAGCGGTTTTCTTTTCGGTGATTGTCGCAGTCGCATGAGGATAGCGGCCATCAAGAAAAAAACCGCGCGCAACAGGAGCGCTCACGCGGTGATGTCTCAGCATCTTGTTTCTTTGGGCAATCAACAAAAGAGACGTTGTGTTCGTGCTCTCATCAATGCAGTCCATTTGACCGGAAACGCCAGCATTCTCGATATCAAAACCACCGATATCGCCTTGAGACCCGACAGTTGAGGCGACACGGCGCTCTTGCCAGACAACCGCCCTTGCAATCGCTTGCCGCTCAGCATCTGGCGACGCCCGGCCAGACGTCAGGATCGCACGCAGCCGAGCCAGATCCTGACGGGAATACTCCACTGGCGTTTTGTAGGCACAACCAAATCCATGACAGATGTAAACCTTGCTGGCTTTGGGCGGGACACCATCATGTGTGCCAAACCAGCCGGTCGCCTCGCTGGTCGACTGGCTGGCACACGCAGTGACTATCAACAATGCGGCAACCGCAGTGATTCCGACTGGCGACAGCGGAGAGGTCATCAGCGTTCCTCGGACGAGAATGATTCACTTGCCGGATACGCTGGCGACTTTTTTCATTTGGATGTTGCGGTGATTCTTCTGCAGCAATCAATGCATAAGCAGCCGAGTGACCAAACCAGCAAATGCGCGCTCGTCAAACAGTGTCTGTCCGGTAAAACCGACCTTGCGGTCATCCTCAATGATTCTGGCGGCTTTGAAGAACTCGAAGAATGTCTGATTGGCGGCGGCAAGAAGCTTGTAATAGGTCTGAATGTACCGCTCTGGAACCGGGACTGGCCGCGCAGCGTTCCTCTGGGTGAATCCATGGAACACCAGCCGCCCTTCAGGGGCCATCCAGCGTTCGTCTGCGGCAAGGAACAAGAAAGTGCAGCCTGACATGCAGGTGTCTCCAGCCGACACTTGTGCGACAACGCGGGTGCCCTGGTCCTGCGCCGATTTTATGATGTCAACCAGACGAAAAGAGGCCGCAGCATCTCCGCCTTTGGGAAGATTGAGATGCAGATACACTGGCGATTTGCGATCACCGGCCAATGCCAAATCCAGCAAGGCTTCCACCAAATTCCGGTTCAAGGCGCCCGGGCTGTAATCCGCGATCTCGCCACTCAGAACAAGATGGTTGGCAAAGCGTTCAATTTCGACAGCCTTTGCTTGTCCAGGCATGAAAAAGAAGACCAACGACGCCATCATCAGTCCAATCCGGAATACGGGCCATCGTCCCATCGGAATACGGCTGGTTCCGGCGTGACACGTTGCCGGTGTATTTGATTCAATTCCGGTTCGAGATGCCTTCCACATAGGGATACCTCCGCGCACAGTATAGGCGCACTTTTTGCGCCTTTTCGCAAAGCTGTCATTGTTAGCCGGGAGGCTGCAAGCGTTATTGTTGCGTAAATTATTCCTTTGCCAGAAAAGTATTTAACGTCTTGTCACACCGCATAAAAGATCAGCCGGCTAGCTATCGAAAATCGCGGTTACCTATCAAGGACCTGCCGACTTCAAGACCGCATTCGGCTGTTTATCAGTGATTGCGAACCACTTTGCCCGGACCGTTGCGATGGATTTGTTTTCCCTGTAATCAGGGCGCAAGAGAGTTGCCTTGCAGAAGCTGGGAGATCCGAAAATACGAATCGGGCTCGGCAGAACACTCAAAGGCACACAATTCCGAAGGAAATCGCCATGCCCCCCAACCATGTGATTGGCGGCGGCCTTGCCGGGTCTGAAGCTGCCTGGCAAATCGCCCAAGCCGGATTTGACGTTGTGCTGCATGAAATGCGGCCGGTTCGCAAAACAGAAGCCCATCAGACCGACGGATTGGCTGAGCTGGTCTGTTCCAACTCTTTCCGTTCAGATGATTCCGAACAAAACGCTGTTGGGTTGATCCACCATGAGCTGCGCCAGCTAGGTTCGCTCATCATGGCCTCCGCCGATGCCAATCAGGTTCCGGCCGGCAGCGCGCTTGCCGTTGACCGGCATGGTTTTTCTGATGCCGTTACGAAGGCGTTGGAAGAGCATCCCCGGATCACGATCTCCCGCGATGAAGTCGCCGGCTTACCGCCGGAAGACTGGGAAAAAGTCATCATCGCAACCGGCCCGCTGACCTCACCTGCACTATCTGAGGCTGTACTTACCAAGAGCGGCGAAGATGCGCTGGCCTTTTTCGACGCCATTGCGCCGATCGTTCACTTTGACTCCATCGATCTCGACAAGGCCTGGTTCCAGTCGCGTTACGACAAGGTTGGCCCGGGCGGCACCGGCAAGGACTATCTCAACTGCCCAATGGACAAGGAACAGTACGAGGCCTTTATCGATGCCCTGATCGAGGGCGACACGGCCGACTTCAAGGAATGGGAAGAGAACACCCCGTACTTTGACGGTTGCCTGCCGATCGAGGTGATGGCGGCGCGCGGCCGGGAAACACTGCGGCACGGACCGATGAAGCCGATGGGCCTCACCAACGCCCATAACCCGGATGTCAAACCCTATGCGGTTGTCCAGCTGCGTCAGGACAATGCCCTCGGCACGCTCTACAATATGGTCGGGTTTCAAACGAAGCTTAAATACGGCGCTCAGGGCGACATCTTCAAAATGATCCCGGGGCTGGAAAACGCGCAGTTTGCCCGTCTCGGCGGCCTCCACCGGAACACCTTCCTAAACTCACCGAAAGTTCTGGATGGCACCCTGCGTTTGAAGGCGGATCCGCGTCTGCGTTTTGCCGGACAGATCACAGGTTGTGAAGGCTATGTGGAATCCGCCTCCGTCGGCTGCATGGCCGGACTGTTTGCGATTATGGAAGCCAAAGGGCAGGACATCATCACCCCGCCGCAAACTACAGCCATGGGTGCCTTGCTCGGCCACATCACTGGTGGCCATATCAGCCGGGATGACGGGGCTGGAAAACCACGCTCCTTCCAGCCGATGAACGTCAATTTCGGCCTGTTCCCGTTGGTCGAGGCGCCAACAAAAGACGCTGACGGCAAGCGCATCAAGGGCAAAGAAAAGTCGAAAGCAAAAAAACTGGCGATGACACAGCGGGCCAAGACAGACTTTGCTGTCTGGCAAGCGCAGATCGGCCCCGTCCGCGAAGCAGCTGAATAACCAGTAGTGGGGCGCTTCAGGCGCCCCTTCCCGCATACCAGTCCAGAGCCAATTGCTCGGTCCGTTGAACGAAGTGGTCCTTGCCGGAGACATAACTGTCCCAGTCTCCGCCATCGATTTTGGAAAGTTTGCGCTTCAAATTGCCGTATTCATCGGCTGTTTCGGGATGCGCGATCAGATAGTCCCGGAAAGCCAGGTGCCGGATCGCGTGATCCGATCCATTCAAAAACACATGTAGGTGATGGGTCCGGCGCCGGTCAGCGTTGAATTTGCGAAAATAGCGCCGTCCCGGAATACCGTAAGCGCCCATCGCCTCATAGCCGAGCAACTGCATCGCCGGCTGAGCCTGATCGCAGGCCTCAAGGCTTGCCACTTCTGCCATGAGATCAATGATGGGTTTTGCGACCAATCCCGGTACAGCCGTGCTGCCGATATGATGAATGCTTGTGAGATTGTCTCCCAGCACACGCGAGATCCGAAGAGCCTCGTCCTCAAACTGATCCGCCCATTCCGGCGCATGCTCCGTCAGCTCGACCATGTCCCTCACCAAGCTCGCGCGTTTCGGCGCCTAAAGGCTGGCGACCGATTTGCCGCTTGCGCGCCACAAGATCCACTGACGGCGCAGCTGCGAGAGTTCCGCAATGTCCTTCAACGGATTGAAGTCGGCAGCTTCCATCTTTTTCAAGCAAGGTTCAACCAACGACAGCGGGAGGAACGCCGCCCGGCAGGTATCGGGAACATCGCTCGCAGCTTGTTTGACCCGGGACATGTGATGGCGCACATGCGCCCGCATCTCGGACAGAGCTGCGGCAAGCTCCGGGGTTGTCTCGCCTTTGAATACGGTCTGCAGGTCAACGCCGTGGCGCTCCAAAACGTCTTTCGGCACGTACATTTGTTGGCGGGAGGCGTGCCAGGGCAGCGCACGCATGAGGCCGGTTGTGCCGTACGCCACCCCCGCGTGGCCCGCCACTGTTGCTGTACCCGGATCTTCACCGTTGTTGAGCACCCAGCAGGCAAGTTGGATCAGGCCGGACACCGTCTCACCGGTATACCCCTCCAAATCGTTGAGGTTCGGCATCAGATCATTGTAGAGATCGAAGATCCGCGCTTCCGTCATGGCGATCAGGCCGTTTTTTGGAAGTTTGTAGCGATCAATGGTCTGAGCGAGCGCGGAGGCAACCGGATTAGCGCCAACTGCGCCGTGGGATGTACCCTCCAGAAAGTCCCGCCACCATTGGAGCCGAACTTCCCCCGGTAAAGGTTCAGAGACGATTTCCCGGATCCGGGCAATCTCAGCATTGAAGGCATAAAGCGCCATCAGGCCCGGGCGATGGTCTTCCGGTGCAAGCAATGCGCTCAGATAGCGGTCCTTGTCGTATTGGCGCACGACATCCGCAGCGTGTTCAAAGTCCTCGGCCATAAGGGCTCATATGGAATTGAGAGAGGGTTTAGTCCACCGCCAATAGAGCAGCAGCAACAGCGCGTCCCTCAGACAGAAGGACGTTGAATGTCCGAACGGCTGCGCCGGTCGACATCGGATCGGCGAGAATACCGGCTTCGCGGAACGCGGCCTTGAGATCGGCAGTGAGCGGCATCAGATCCGGTCCGGTCCCGACCAGCAGAACCTCGATATCGGGCTGTTCTTCGAAGACCCGCTCGAAAGCCTCCAGGCTGAACTCAGACGGCGCTGTCAAGTTCCAGCCATAGATGCCGCTCGGCACACACAAGAGAGAGCCGCGATGCGACATTTCCGCAAACCGGAACCCGCCGTCGCCATAAGCGTCCAACGGGGCCCGGCCCGGAAAATGGGCATCGCGGATTTCGAGACCCTTCACGATCAGGCCGTAGCCTCCGTGCCTTCACCTTTCCCGCCATCGTCATCCTTGGACGACAGGGCGTCCGGACGCAGGTTCAACAGGATCAGGAACGGCGCAGCCAGGAAGATCGACGAATAGGTGCCGATCACAATGCCGAAGATCATCGCCAGCGTGAACGACTGGATCACTTCACCGCCGAAGATGTAGAGCGCTAGAAGCGCCAACAACGTTGTGACAGAGGTCATGGTCGTCCGGGACAAGGTCTCGTTGATCGATTGGTCGAGGATCTCGGTCAGCGGGCGTTTCTTATATTTGCGCAAGTTCTCCCGGATCCGGTCGTAGACCACAACGGTATCGTTGAGCGAGTAACCGATGATCGTCAGGACAGCTGCAATGCTCGAAAGCGAGAAATCGAGTTGCAAAAGCACGAACAAGCCAATGGTGACGACAACGTCGTTGGCAGTTGTCAGAATCGCGCCGACAGCAAAGTGCCACTCGAAGCGGAACCAGATGTAGAACATGATCGCGAGAAGGGACGCTGCCACCGCAATCGCCCCGGCCCGCGCCAGTTCACTGGAGACCCGCGGTCCGACCACTTCCACCCGGCGGAAGTCGACATTGTCGTCCGCAAAGATCGTGCGCACCTTTGAAACAACGGCCTGCTGCGCCAGTTCGCCGCCTGGCTGTTCTTCGATCCGGATCAGGATGTCATCCGGCGCACCGAATTCCTGCACCTGAACATCGCCCAGCTGCAAGCTGGACAACTCAGACCGGATAAAGCCGATATCGGCAGGGCCATCGGTTTTGATCTCGATGATCGTACCGCCCTTGAAGTCGATGCCGTAGTTCATGCCGACGGTGAAGAATCCGGCAAGCGATGCAACGACAAGGACGATGGAAAGCGGAAAACTGATCTTCCGCAGCCACATAAATTTGAATTTCGTGTTGTCCGGAACGAGTCTCAGCAACATTTTTGTTTACTCCCGGATCAAATCGGCAAGACGGACGGACGGCGGTAGCGGACCCAGAGGGCCACCATCAACCGGCTGAACGTGAAGGCGGAGAAGACCGTGGTGAAAATCCCGATCGCCAGGGTCACCGCGAAGCCGCGCACCGGCCCAGAACCAAGCTGGAACAGGATGACGGCTGCGATCAGAGTCGTGATGTTGGCGTCCAAGATGGTTCCAAGCGCCCGCTTGTAACCAGCATCGATTGCCGTAATGGCCGATCGCCCTGCCCGGGCCTCTTCGCGGATGCGCTCGAAGATCAGCACGTTGGCGTCGACCGCCATACCGATCGTCAACACGATACCCGCAATCCCCGGCAGCGTCAGCGTTGCCTGCAGGAAGGTGAGCGCGCCGAAAATTAGGAACATATTCCCAACAAGCGCAACATCCGCGATCACACCGAAGCGGCCATAGGCGAGAATCATGAAGATGATCACAAGCGCGCCTGCGATGATCGAGGCCATTTTACCAGCTTCAATGGAGTCCGCGCCAAGGCCCGGACCGATGGACCGCTCTTCGATCACGGTCAGCTTTGCCGGAAGCGCACCGGCCCGCAGCAACACAGCAAGGTCGTTTGCGCCTTCAACGGTGAAGTTGCCGGAAATCTGACCGGAACCGCCTGTAATCGGCTCGCGGATGACCGGTGCGGAAATGACTTCCTCGTCGAGCACGATGGCAAACGGACGGCCGACATTTTGCTGGGTTACGGTTGCGAATTTCCGGGCACCGGACGTGTTGAAGCGGAAGTTCACGACCGGCTCATTGGACCGCTGATCAAAGCTGACCTGCGCATCGACAAGATCTTCACCAGCAAGAAGCGGCGTTTCTTCCAGAAGGTACGGAAGTGGCGGATCGTCAACCGACATCATGACCACGGCTCCAACCGGCGGGCGGCTCTGCATGGCCTGATCGCCGGACATGGATGTATCCACCATGTGGAACGTCAGCTGGGCCGTCTGACCGACCAGATCCTTGAGGCGCTCCGGATCGTCTTCGCCCGGTGCTTCGACAAGAATACGGTCCGTCCCCTGACGCTGGATGTTCGGCTCGGTCGTGCCGAGTTCGTCAACACGGCGGCGGATAACCTCGATCGACTGTTGAACGATGTTCGTCATCCGGTCGGCAAGGCCTTGCTCTGAATACGTATAGCGCACCAGACCGTCGTCGCTGACAGACAACTCAAACTCATCCACCTGCTGGCCGCTGAAAACGTTGGACACAAGCGGATTGACAAGCGGCTCCAAGCGTTCCTCGGCTTCAGCCAGGCGGGTCAGGTCGCGAATCCGAACTTGCGCGGCATCGCCCTGAACACCTAGGCCGGTGTACCCGATGCGCGGGTTTTCACGGAGCGCTGCGCGGATATCGCCGACTAGCGCCTTCATGCGCTTTTCGATGTAATCCTGCTGATCGATTTCATAGAGCAGATAAGCACCGCCCTGGAGATCGAGACCCAGAACCATCTGGTTCTTCGGCAGGAAATCCGGCCAGCTTTCGAGAGTTTTTGCAGAAAAGAAATTCGGCAGAGTCGTCACGATGCCAGCGGCAACGACGAGGACGATCAGCGCAATTTTCCAGCGTGCGAAATAGAGCATGGTCTAGCCTTAAAAGCGGACGGGCCGAAACACCTTCGGCCCATCAATACTGGTCTTGGCAGTGTTAGGCTTAAGCGCCTTCTTTAACCGGTTCGGTCTTGGAACGGACTTCCTGAACCATGGAGCGGACGACGCGGACCTTCACGCCTTCGGACAGCTCCACCTGGATTTCCCCATCATCAACGACCTTGGAGACTTTGCCGATCAAACCGCCGGTTGTCACGACCGTGTCACCGCGGCGCAGGTTGGATACCATTTCCTGATGCTGCTTCATGCGCTGGCGCTGCGGGCGGATGATCAGGAAGTACATGATCGCAAAGATTGCCACGAACGGCAGCATGGACATAAGAAAATCAGGTCCGGCGGCTCCGGCACCTTGCGCGTAGGCTGGGGTGATCAACATTCAACTCTCCTAAGGGGCGCTTTTTCTTTGCCGCAGGCAGTCTTCCGGCCCTCGGCAAAACGCTCAATTCTGGTGGCGCGGACTATAACGTTGGCGCGCTTCTTTTCAAGCATAACCGGCAAATAGCTGCGTACCGGAATGGGAATAAGTGCCATTTGCGCTCCCTGCCCGTCATGATACTGCTCCGCCGCATGGTTTCCGGCCCCCACGTGGGCCTTTTTTGTAAGGGTTGCAAGACATCATGAGCGCGCCGAGTGACATTGCCGCATTGAATGAAAAGCTCGATTCCCTGATCGATCTTATTTCCCGGGCTGTCCCGGCCGCGCCCACACCGGCCGATTTTGAAGCAGCCGATGCCTTTGTCTGGTTGCCCAATCCCGGCGAACTGATACCGGTCGCCAAGGTCAACCGGGTGGATATCGCTTTGCTTTGCGCAGTTTCACATGTTCGCGATCTTCTGCTCGACAACACCCGCCGCTTTGCCAAAGGCCTGCCCGCAAACAATGCGTTGCTGTGGGGCGCACGTGGCATGGGGAAATCTTCACTGGTGAAAGCCGCCCAAGCTGCCGTGAACACAGAACTTGGTTCCAGCACGCTTAAACTGATCGAAATCCACCGCGAAGACATCGAATCGCTGCCCAAACTGATGTCCCAGATCCGGCCGGCGCCTTACCGCTTCATCGTCTTCTGCGATGACCTCAGCTTCGACCATGACGACACGTCCTACAAATCGCTGAAAGCGGTTCTTGAAGGCGGCATCGAAGGACGGCCCGAGAACGTCCTCTTTTATGCCACCTCGAACCGTCGGCATCTCCTTCCGCGCGACATGATGGAAAACGAACGGTCGACCGCCATCAATCCGTCCGAGGCGGTAGAGGAAAAAGTATCGCTGTCCGACCGTTTCGGCCTGTGGCTTGGCTTCCACAAATGCAGCCAGGACGATTACCTGGACATGGTCCGCGGCTATGCAGACCACTATGGCCTTGATGTCATTGAAGAGACCCTGCGCGCAGAAGCGTTGGAATGGTCCACAACCCGCGGCAGCCGCTCCGGCCGCGTTGCGTACCAGTTCATCCAGGATCTTGCCGGCCGTCTTGGAAAGTCATTGGATTAGGGACAAAAAACCGGCGCCTGTTCGAAAACAAGCACCGGTGAGACTGCCAGGGAGGCGGCATAGAGAAGGGGCGGTAAGCCGGACGCTCAGCTGTCAGTGGCTCAGGACGTCCGCCTTGTCGAAATAGTTAAACTCCTCAACGAGAACATCCTGCACGACCTTTTGGCCAATGCGCTGGTTGGTCACCGTTTTTAGATGCTCCGTGAGACCGTCGAGGTCGTAGCGTTCCAGGTTCCGGAAATCGAGAGTCTCATCAGCATAAAGTGCCCGGAACGCCTCATCGACCAGAAACGGATGCGGCGGAACTGGCAGCTTGCGCAACGTGTCACCGTCGGCGGTGAACACCAATTTGGCAACCACATATCCCTGCAAGGCGCCTTCAAACAGGATCGGCACATTGACCGGTTTCAACGTCTCATAGTCGAGGCCGACATAAGCGGTTTCGTCCTGATTGCTGGTCTGGTTTTGGGCTGCGATGAACTTGGCCGTTCCGTATCCCGAGATCAGCATCGCAATCGACATCCAAACACCGGCCACGAGCATCTTGATCATCGCGCGGGCTCCGGGAACGGTGCAGCATAGGTCCCGTCGGATTCCTGGTCGAGCATAGTGCGCGACATCATTTTCACGACCTCGGAGACGGCATTCATGTGAAGCGTCAGTAGGTCGACATTTTCCTTGAGCACGTCCTTGAAGTCCACCAGACGGTCCTTGACGTCTTCAGTGTAAGCTGACGGCGGAACAAGGGACCGCGCGCGGGTAAGATCCAGAAGTGCCTGGCTCTTGCGATACTCAAACGGTTTGAGATCGGTGGTCGGATTGGCGCGCAGCGCCTGGGTCTCCGCTTCCACGACCTCTATGGCGCGGTCAATCGCAATGACCAGGGGTCCGGATACGGCCGGGTTCACCACCGGGCTATGCACGACAAGATCCTGTCCGGCATCCATCAGACTTTTGCTCCTTGTTTTAATGTATCTGAGATCAGATCGGCAACACCAATGCCGCCGCTTGCCGCCAGCTGCCCGGCGACTTGCTCAGCCAGCATCGACTTCCAGATCTCGCCGGTTGTTCCTTTGCCGAAAACCATCTCTGCATCCTTGGGCAACATGGTTTCGACGAATTGGGTAAGGATCATCGCCTCGAATTTTTCCGACGGTGATTTTTGCGACGCACCGGCGTCGGTACTGCCAGAGTGGAACATGTCGAAGCTTGTCCCCGAGGGGGCACCGGAGCGTGCGCTACCAAAGGCGAGACTGAAGCCGGAGCCGTCGCCGGAAGCCGCGATGGACTTCAAACGGTTCGACGCCTCGCGAATTTCCGTCGGGTCTGCTGCTTTGGCGACGTCTAGGATCAGATCTGAAGGAGGCGAAATGGCCATCGCCGATCTCCCTGTTTTGCGGAAACCCCGCCGTAAATCGTGTTATCAGGTTTAGTTGGCCGAGCTTGCGGCAGGCTTGCGCTCTGTACGGTTTTCTCCCCTTCAGCCATACCGACGGTCCAGATATTCCTGCAGTTCCCGTTCGTCGTTCGCACGCTGTTCTTCACCGCGCATGACGGCCAATCGTTCGGACATGGTTTTGAGCATGTGCCGCTGGCGTTCGAATTCGGCGTTCACCTTTTCCCGTGCAGCAGTGATGCGGGCCATTTCCTCAATGATGCGGCGCAAGCGCTCTGCAGCGTTGGCGATGAACCTGTCATGTTGCGCGAGATCACCGTTTGAAAGCGCCAGCAGGATCCGGCGTTCCTTTTCGTTCAGTTTGTGGGCCTGTGAATCAAGATCCTGAAGGATCCAGGACGACAGTTTCAAGATCTGCTCTTGCATCTTGAACATGCGTTCGATTTCACGACTGTTTCGTGCCATGTGCGCTAACCCAATTGAAGCCAGGTGAAATACCCGTCGAGGAAGATCATGATTGCTTCGGTCGCGACGAGGTAAAGGAAGTAGAGACCGCCCGCGATGACGAACGGCAGTGAGATGAAGTAGACCGGGATCTGCGGTGTCAGTTTGTTGATCAGCCCGACGGCAAGGTTCACGACGATCGTGTAGACGATGAACGGGCTGACCACCCGGAGCGCCAGCACAAAGGTTCGTGCCAGCTGCTCTGTGAACTGTTCCAAGCTTGCCATTGCCGCCAAGGGACGTCCCGGAGCAATAACCTCGTAGGACTGCACAAGACCGCGCAAGATTTCCCAGTGCTGATCGGCAATGAAAATCATGGCTGTTGCGGTCAGGGTGAAGAGGTTTGCAACCGGCGGAAGCGCGTCAACGCCATCAATCGGCATGCCCGGCATGTTGGACAGGCCGATCGCCATGGAAACAAGCGTAGTCAGTGTTTCGAGGGCTGCAATGAAGATCCGTCCGAGAAACCCAATAAACAAGCCGGTCAGTAGCTCCGCCCCGATGAAGAAGGAGACAGTGCCAAGCGCTTCATCCGGTAACGCCTCTTGAATATCCGGCACCAGCAGCGGTGACAGAGCCAGCGAGATGGCAAGTGCGATGAACAGCCGGACCCGCATCGGGATCCGATTGCTGCCGAAACCGGGAATAACCATCAGGCAGCCCCCGATCCGGCAAAACAGCAGGAAAGTTGCCAGGACCAGCGATGAGCCGTAGGTGCTGAACAATAGACTTCCGGAGATCACGACACGGTCCCAAGCGCGGTTACATCAACGCCGCGGGCAATCTCCAGATGCGAGAGCACGGGAAGCGTCGGGAACATGCGCTCCACGATCATGCGCACGTAAGGACGGGCATCCGGGGCCGCCACGATCGCAAACCGCTGACCGCTCTTCATGTGGTTCTTGACGGCTTCGGACATTTGCGTGCCGAAGTCTTCCACCAGCTGAGGTTCGATATCGAACTCGACCACTTCACCCTTGGCATCGCGCTTGAGCGCGTTGTGAAAGGCAAGATCCCAACGATTGCCGAGCCGCAACACTTGCAGCGGACCACCCTCGGCAAGATCGCCGCAAATCTGCTGGGCGATGCGCATGCGCACATGCTCCACAACCTGTTCGGACCGTCTGACATGCGGCACGATTTCAGCAACCGCTTCCAGAATGAGGTTGAGGTTCCGGATGGAGATCCGTTCGGCCAGGAGCAGCTTCATCACTGCCTGCAAGCCGGAGAAGGACGTGTGCGCCGGGCAGATGTCATCCAGCAGTTTCTGGTACTCGGGATCCAGCCGGTTGAACAGATTCCGCATATCCTTGTAGGACAAGAGCTGCGGCAGGTTGTTGCGGATCACTTCGCTGAGATGGGTGAGTACCACCGTGTTGTTTTCTGCCGGTTCCAGACCGTGGCGCCGGATTTCATCCCGGTAGGCGTTCGGCACCCAGATGGCGGGCATGCCAAATGCGGGTTCGCGGGTCTCATCACCAGGCACCGGCAAATGCTCGTCACCATTCGGAATGACCAGAAGCTCGCCGACCTTGATTTGCTGGGACGCTACGATCGTGCCGTGGATTTTGATCTGATAGCTTTTCGGGTCAATCGTCAGGCTGTCGGATACCCGGATATCGGGAACAACGAAGCCATATTGCTCGGCGAATTTACGGCGCATTTTGGCAACCCGGCGGGACAACTCGCCATGATTGACCACCAGCTCCGCTGAAAGCTGTTTGCCAAGCACCAGCTCGATCTCTGCAGTCTTGAGCGACTCCTTAACGGAGTCCTTCGCCTCTTCCTTCGCCAGGCGCTCGGCATCAGCACGCTTTTTATCTTCCGTTGCCTGACGTGCAGCCTGACGTCTCGGGATGGAATAGCCGATAAAGCCGAGAACAGCAGCGAGCATGAAAAACGGCAGCATCGGCAGGCCCGGCATAAGCGCGAAAACACCCATCAGCACAGCTGCCACGAACAACGCCCTCGGATACCCGCTCAGCTGGTCAAGAACCGCCTTGTCGGCTGACCCACGTGTTCCGCCCTTGGACACCAAGAGACCTGCAGCGAGCGAGACAATCAGTGCTGGGATTTGGGAGACAAGACCATCCCCGACAGATAACTTGGTGAAGACATCTGCCGCGTCGGACACCGACATGTCATAGCGGGTGACACCGATGACGATGCCGCCGAGAATGTTGACGGCGGTAATGATCAGGCCGGCGATAGCATCGCCGCGGACGAACTTCGAGGCACCATCCATCGACCCGAAGAACGAGCTTTCCTCTTCAAGCTCCTTCCGCCGGCGCTGGGCTTCCTTGTCGTCAATAAGACCTGCGGACAAATCGGCGTCAATCGCCATCTGCTTGCCCGGGATCGCGTCCAGGGTAAAGCGCGCGCCCACTTCCGCGATCCGGGTCGCGCCTTTGGTGATCACCATGAAGTTCACCGTGATCAGGATCGCAAAGACAATCAGACCGATCACAAAATCACCGCTCATGACGAATTGGGAGAAGCCGCTGATAACGTAGCCGGCTGCGGTGATCCCCTCATGCCCATCCGCAAGGATCACGCGGGTTGTCGCGATGTTCAGCGACAGACGCAACATTGTGGCAATCAGCAGGATTGTCGGAAAGGACGAGAAATCGAGCGGCTTCTGGATCCACAGGGCAACCATCAGGATCAAAACAGACAAGGCGATCGACATGGCAAGGCCAACGTCGATTAAAAAGGTCGGAATGGGAAGAAACAGAACCGCGAGGATCACCACGATCCCGAACGCGAACCCGACATCTCGGCGGCTTTCCGGAACCGCATTGACGCTGGAAGTGATGGATGTGTCTGTCATGCCTGCTCTCTTGCGCGTGTCAGCTGATGGCAAAATCGCTGCTCAAACTTGCGCGAAGCTTTTTTCAACCGGCGAGCAAGCCGCACGGCACCGGAAAAAAGGAAAAAGGCGGCGTCCGGCCAAATGACCAGACGACCGCCTCATGTTCAGTCATGGCCGCGGCTGCCGACCGGGCTCGCGATTGTGACCTGTCAAAAACCGTTTTCAATCCGGCTGTAGATCACTCCGGTCAAGGCGTAGATCTGCCCGCCAATAAAAGGCCCCGCGATCACAATCATGACCAGGATCGCGACGATCTTGGGAATAAAGGTCAGAGTGATTTCCTGAACCTGTGTCAGGGCCTGCAGCAGTGCAATTGCTATGCCGACAATCATAGCCGGAACAATGGCCGGAGCTGATCCGACCAGGATCGTCCAGATTGCCGACCGGACCAGGTCCAGGGCATCAACTTCATTCATGGCTGCCTACAGTCAGTTAGGTGATGGTAATTCCTGGCCCAAGCAAGACACCCTTGCCGTTATCCAGACCCAGGATGGTTCCATCGGAATAGATTTCGACTTTCTCAACCACTCCGGTTGTTCCGTTGCTGTCTGTGACCGTCCGGCCGATCAGATCATCAACCTGGCCGAAGGACATGTTGGTCAGCATTGTCTCCAGCTTGGAATTGGTCTGTATCGCCTGCTCGACTTGCGAGAAGGTAGCCAATTGCGACAGCTGCTCTGACGCGTCCATCGGTTTGGTTGGATCCTGGTTCTTCATTTGCGTCATCATCAATTGAAGAAACGCATTGTAATCAACGGTCAACTGCTCCTGAGCAGCTCTAGCGCCGCCGGCTTCGTTCGCGGCGGCCGCCGATGCGACCGGATTTACGCTTGTCATGGCAGGTGTCCTTATACCAGTTCAAGGTGGGGTTCAGAGTACGCAGGTTGCCTGGCAGAAAACCCTGAGGCTTTTTCTTCCTCCTGCCTGGCCCGATGGTCTGCAGCCATGAGACGGGCTTCCAAGGGGTACAGTGCACGCACTGTTTTCATGGCTTCAAACCAACGGTCCTTGCGGGCCAGTTGACCGACTTCATCCAGCTTCTCCAGGACCTCTGTGCTTGAGAAAGCGCCTGAGACTGAGGCCAGCACGACGTGAAACATATCCTTGGCCGCAGGCGCTGCCGCGGGATCCATGATCATCGTCTGCAGGATGAAATAGAGTTGTTTCAGCGGCGTAGTGGCCTCTTCTGGCTGAAGCACATGAGACTCCAGCAAGAACACGGCATCGTTCATCAACTCGATCGATGTCTTGCGTTCAGCGCGGATCACCGCGCCATTGATAAAGAGACGTTCCCCTGATTTGAGTGCAATCTTCATGAGCTTACCCCGCCAGACTGTCCCTGATGATGGAATTGATCTCGATGATGTCGGAGAAGTCCTCCCTCTCCCATTGCCGCAAGGCTTCAGCCTCTTTCAGCACCCAGATACCGACCGAGATCAGATTGGCCCGTGTTTCGTCAGGGAGCTGGTTTGCGTCATCCGCAAGGTTCTCCATGAAGAACCCCCAAACCCTGCGCGTATAAAACAAGGCATCGACGGCTTCTGGTGACCGGACACCTTTTTCATGTGCCGCGGTCAGCTTCGCGATGATGATGCACATCGCCTTGTGTTCGTTCAGCCTGTCGTCAATGCAAAGGTCATCCATCACCTCAGCGTAAGACAAATTGTACATGGCCCCTCTCTGGTGCTCAGTTGAAATAGGTGGTGCGCCACTTATCGGTTCAGATGAAATTCAGCAGACTCAAGCCCTGCATCCGCGAAGTCACGGCATAGGTGGTTTCAAGCTGCGTCAGGGCCGTGGTAAGGCGCACCGACGTTTCCTCTTTGTCGACAAGCTCTAGGTCGTTGATCCGGGTGTTCAGAATGTTGGTTTGGACATCCAGTCTTTCACCGGCGAGTTTGACCTGTTCTTGAACAGTGCCCATTTTGCCCATCACGCTTGTGAGGTTGTTCATCGCGGATCCAAGGGTCTGGATCGCAGTGTCAACGACAACCTTGTAAGCCTCATCACTCAGTGCCTCATTTCCAAGGTCTGACATCATGGTGTAGGCCTTGGCGAGTTCCCGGAAGGCTGGTTCATTTGCGCTTGCAGAGGTGGCAACAGTTTCACTTGCTGAAATGCGGCTGGAAAGCGGAGTGTCAGATGCTGTTGACCAGGTGGCTTCCCAATTCGGTGTCTGGAACATCGCATCGAAGTTGCCGGATAGGTAAGTGGTCATCGCAGTACCTGTAATCCCGGGAACTCCGGGGTTAGACTGATCGAAACCAAATTCTGCGAGGAATGCGGCATCTGCCGCCACTTTGTTCGGCGACGCCGGATCAGAATAGTCCGCAAACGGAGTGTTGGCGGAGTTGATCCCGCCGAAAATGAAGTAGCCGTTCTGCTGGCTGTTCAGGCGGGAGACCAGCAGGCCCATATTGCCCTCAGCATCAGCCTTCACAATGTCGGCGGTCGTTGGGTCTTCCTTCAATGCAACCAACGTCGCCATGAAAGCCTGGGCATCGGTCAACATGTCGTCCATCGCAGCTTGGCTTACCGCCAAGCGGGACTCTGCCAATGCATTGGTATCCTTGATCCCGTTCAGAAAATTGAATTCCGAACGCACAGAAACGCTCTCACCGGTCCGCGCGCCGAGATCCAGTCCGATGTCGAATTTTCGTCCAGAAGACAGTTCGACACCCAATTTGTTGACCAAAGTCGATTGGCTGAGGATGTTCCGCCGTGACGAATCCGCCAGCATGAATGTGGAGATAAATGTCGTTTTCATGTCGGTTACCTCGTGGCCATCATCAGTTCTTCGAGCATGGTGTCGACGGCAGTGATCAAACGGGACGCGGCCGCATAGGCCCGCTCTACTTCGAGAAGCAACGTCAGTTCCTCGTCGATATTCACACCAGTTGTGTTGCTTAGGTTTTCGGCGGTTCGGCCAACAATAACGGATTGGATTTCGACGTTTTTCGTCAGAGTTTTACGGCCATTTTCCAACCAACTGACGGACGAACCAGCAAATGAGTTGAGACTGGCGTCTGGATCCAGTTCGACGCTGCCGGCGAATGTCCGGCTGGTATCAAAAGCTCCAACCAGTTCTTGAAGACGGGCAGAGAAACCGGCGTCCCCGGCCGGATTGTAGGCGACCGAGAAACCATCACGAATACGATCAAGGCTGCCGCCTTGGTCAGGGTCTGCGTTCGGGTTGACAATGATGTCAGCGGCCAAACCTACCGAATGTGTCGCACCGGGAGGAATGGCAGGCGCTCCTGACCAAGTGAACAAACCTGCGTCGCCGTTGGACTCCCCGAATGCTTCGATCACGCCCCGGGCAATCTCGTCCAACTGGCTCTGATACGCAACCGCGGTATCGTCGCGCAGTTCGGCCAACCCATGCAGGCGGCCGGATGAAATCGGCATGATTGCTCCGGAACCAGTCACAGGAACGCCATCCACGATAACGGCACTTCCGACTGTCCCGGGAGAATAAGTGGTTGTCGAAGCAAAGGAGACTTCGCGTGCTGAAGTCTCAAATAGGGTCACACCACTGTCTGTATAGACAACGATATCTCCGTTGGCCCGGTCCATGGTCTTGATGCCGATCTCTTCGGACAAGGCGAGCAGCACCTGATCCCGGTCATCCAAGGCATCAGTTACATCTGCTCCGTTCTGAGTGCCTTTGACGATCGTTGAATTGAGATTTTCCAGCTCGCCAAGAAGCGAGTTGATCTCGCGGACCGATGTTGCCATGTCGCTATCAGCATTTGCGCGCACTTCCTGAACAAAATCGGAACCAGACCGAAGGCTTGCTGCCATGTTCTTTGCCGACTGCAGCGTGTCTTGAGCCATCACCGAATTGTTGGGATCCGACGCATAATTCTGTAGCGTTTTCTGAAGTTCTCCCAAAAGGGCAGCCGGGGAGGTTTCGAGCTCGGTGTCCCCGATCGTCTCCGCCATACGGGTAATGCCATCCAACTTTGCCTGCTGGGATGTCCCAACGGATGTGGAGGTCAACAGTGACGCGTAAAGGGCGCTATCCGCCATGCGGGCAACGCCGTTAACACGAAGGCCGCCTGCTTGACCGGACGAAGTGTACATCGTGCTCAATTGCACAGATTTTTTCGAAAATCCCGGTTCCTGAGCACCCGTGATGTTACGGGCGATCACTGAGGATTCTGTCTGACGGGCAGCCAGCGCTGACTGGGCCACCTGCAGGGCGACGGACAAACTCATGACTTAATACTTTCAAGTTTCAATGCTGAACGGCATCAACGGACCAGATTGACCAGTTCCTGCATCAGATCGGAGCCGGCCTTGAAGACCTGGGAATTGGCCGTGTAGGTGCGCTGGGATTCGATCATCGATGTGAGTTCGTTGGCGAGATCCACGTTGGAGCCTTCGAGCGCGCCAACGGCCAGCTCACCAAGACCGCCGTCACCCGGGAAACCCACCCGGACATCGCCTGAATCGATCGACGGCCGGTAGATGTTGCCGGACACCGGATCCAACTTGTCCGGGCTCGGCACATCGGCGAGCGGGATCTTGTAGATCGGCCGGCGGTCGCCGTTTGTGTAGATCGAGTACAAGGTCCCGTCTTCACCGAATTCCACCTTCTCAACGGAGCTCGGTGCGTTCCCGTCAGCATCCACATTGGTGACTGTGAATCCCGCATCGGTGTAGGTGGAGTTGGTCAGATCAATGTCATAGGTGCCACCATTCGGCACCGTAATGTTGACTGCAGTCACCGCACCTGTCCGTTGACCGGTCGTTGTGTCAAACTGAATGGTGCTTGTCCCGATGTTGCCGGCACCATAAGGGAAACCTCCCGTGGCCGGATCCCTGTCAGCCGCGTTGTAAACGGTCACTTCCCAGTCGGTTGTCGGCGGCGTGTCCGTCGTCTTGGTGTAATAGACATCCAACGTTACTTCATTGCCGAGATTGTCGTACACGACCAAGGATGTCTTGTGAGAGTACTCGGCAGTCGCAGCGTTTGCAGACGGCAAGTTGGCAGCCGCAACAATTGCGGAATCTTCATCAACGTTGGCATGCAATGTCGCAGTGCTCGTCGGTGTTGCTTCGAGCTGATTTTGTGTGATGTTGACCGGCTCCAGGCCGCCCAGACCATTTGCGACCACAGACGGTGCATTGCCGGTGGTAATCGGATAGCCTTGCAGATACATGCCAGCTGTGTTGACAAGATACCCCTGGCCGTCCGGAACGAAGGATCCTGCACGCGTCAGGGCTTGAGATGCGCCCGCACCGGTGCTGTCGGACACAATGAAAAACCCATTCCCGTCAACTGCCAGATCAAGCTTCGAGGTCGTGAAGCTCATGGAGCCCTGGTCGGAAATGGCGTATTTGGTATGCGCTTGAACGCCGCCGGAATTGTACGATCCACCACCTTGGGCGAGAACCTGGGACGCGAATTCGGTTTCCGCCCGCTTATATCCGGTGGTGCTTGAGTTCGCGATGTTGTCGGCGACTGCGCCGAGCTTGCTCGATTGCGCGTTCATGCCGGACACACCGGTGCGCATAATCCCAGAAAGACCCATGGAATGTCTCCAGTTTCCAATTCAACTGGTGACAGTCAAACCGATCCAGCTTGCGCGAAGCTGTAGCCAAGGATCGGTTTTATCAATTATTACAGAAACTTATTTATCTTAAACTTTAAATATCGGGATCAAGAAGCGGACTACTCGACACTCGCGGCGGCGGGTTTTAACGTTCAAGCGCCGCAGAATGCTTTGGAGTTTTTGGTCCAGTTGCCGAAACCCGATGCAACCATGTTGCGGATCACCGTGCAGACATAGCGCTTCTGGGCGGGATCGTTGTTTGGACCGGCATGATAGCGGGCTACCGCCATGGTCCATGAGCCTTGGCGGCCACGCAGCTCCTTCAAAAACCGTGCGGCATATTGCACGTTTGCCCGCGGATCAAGCATGTGATCCACGGAACGGAACTGATCCGAATGGTAATGATGATTGATCTGCATGCAGCCGATATCGATCAGCTTCTTGCCATTCTTGTGCGCAGCCTCAATATCCCGGCGCGCAGCTGTCCGGCTCGGCGGAAACACCGATTTGCCTTCGATATTCAAGGCATGCGGATAAAGGGAGTTGCGCCGGCCGGTCTCGGTCAGACCCACAGCGTAGAGGATCCCGAGCGGGACTTGATATTTGCGTGATGCCGCCACCATTTCGCGTTCGCAGACGTTTTGAATTTCCGCGAACGCCGGAATTGGGCGAAGTACTGCTGCACTACATATAGATGCCATCAGAAAGGCGTTTGCCAGAGCCGTCTTCATCACTTTGCTCCCGTGCCGGTTCGAAACCGGGGAAAGCACCGCTTTCATCGTTGCCACCGGCCTGTTCGCCGCGGCCTCCGGTGCCATTCCCGGGTGCGTTCTGGTTCTGCTGGTCCCCGAACGCGCCACCGTTTGTGCCTTGCTGACCTTGCGTGGAGCTGGAGTTGGAGGCGTTGGTGGTCACGGTGCCACGGTCATCGGCGGCCTGGATCGTGATCGTGTCGGCTTTAAACCCTGTGGTCCGAAGCATCTGATCCAGCAGTTGCCTATCTTGTTTTAACAGCTCGGCTGTCTGTGCCTTGCTGGTCGCCAAGGTTACTTCAACAGTCTCGCCGACCATACGAAGCGAGACTTTGACTGTGCCAAGCTCATGCGGGGTCAGCTGGATTTCCAAAGTCTTCAGAACCGGCCCTTCGGCTTTGTGGGTCAACCCACCTTGAGTACGGCCAGTGTCGACCGGCATGTCCTTGAGGGCCGTTGCGATCTGCTCACCCACCTGTTGTGCAGGTGAAAGCCGCATGTTCGGCGCAAAATGCGTTTCCTGACGCAGGACCTTGACCGTACCGGCGGCTTCTTCCGGCAAGGCATTGCGGGCTGCGGCCGTACCTGTTGCCCCCTCGCCAACACGTTCGGGTTCGATACCGAACTGAGCGAAAAGCGATGATGTCCCGGTCTTTGCAGCTTCACCAGCAGCAACTTGTGCGCCGTTTGCTGCATTTTGAGCCAACATAGTTTGCTGACCAGCCATATTCTGCGATGCCGTTCCTGGAAAAGTGCCCTGCGCTGGTTGCGGCATCCCCTGCCCGGTACGTGTGGCAAGGACGGTTCCAAGAGGCAACGCGGCAGCAGCCGGCATGGAGTGCTGAGTAGACTGGGTTTCAGCAGCGTCTTGCCCTTGAGCGCTTTCTTTTCCGGCGGGTTGGGCACCCAAGACTGTCTGGGACGCCTTTCGGATGGCATCCGTCAAATTGGCTACACTGAACGATGATGGTGCCGGCTTGCCAACGGCTTCTGATTTGACAGCGTCTGTGGTTTCTTCGCCTGTCGCAGTGTCTGTCTGCTCCGAACCCTGAGAGGTTACCGCTTTCCGGTCGCCATCCTTTGCATTGCCATCGACAGCCTTCAAATCCGACATCATGGCCCGAAACTGATCCGCGACATCTTTTCCTGTGTTCTTGCCGCCCTCCCCCTGGTTCCCGTCTCCGCCGACGGGAGCTTTGGAGGGCGTGCGGATCATTACATGCGAAGTTACAGTCATTTCTTCACGTCTCCAGCCTGCGCCAGCAGTGTTTCGGTGCGGCGCAACAACAACTCCGCAAGTTCCATGTCGGCCGTGAGCCATTCACGTTCCGCTGGCGTTCCAAGTGTTCCGCCGGAATTAAAGGCTCCAATGAAGTTGTCGGGAGGATCCGGAAAATGACGGATCGAGTTGAGAACGGTGTTCACTGCATACAAAAAATCCAGATCCTCCGGCGTTAGGGCAGCCTTGTTCACCGTCCACAAGAGATCCCGGTTGGGTTTAATCGCTTCCCGGTTCAGTCGGGTCGCAACCTGATAGATTTTCAAAAGTTCGTATTCCGCAGTTCCTGCAACGGCAAGCATTTGAGCCTGATCGGTCGCCTTAGAAGCGATCTGAAGGTTTCCACCCAACAAAGCCGAGCGCGCAAGCCGCATGTACAGCCCCCGGCGGCTGTCGTCCTCGAACTCTTCAAGCACGCCGTAAAGCAGATCAAACTTGTCCTGGTCTTCCACGAAACCGAGCGTGTCGAGGGCAATGGCGAACCGGCGCCGGAAATCACCGGAATAGACCGAGGCCCGATACCGACGCAGATAGCGGATCGAAAGCGTCCGGAAGCGTTCAATGTCCCCGACCAGTCCGGCGACCAAGACCTCGCGCCTAAGCGCAGCTTCTTCAACCAGCGTTCCTGGCATCAAGAGGCTCGCGATCTGCAAAAGCTCCATCGCCCGGACCGGATCGGTCTGGATGTAGGGAACCGCTTTTACCAAAGCTATGTGCCCACCAAGGCTCGGCGGAAGATTTAGCGGGTCCACATCGGCAAGGCGGATCAGCATGTCCTCTTCGCGGCCTTCAACATAGGCCAAGGACGCTTCCATCAAGTTCAAGTCTATGACTGGCGCCGGGGTCAACGTCAGCAAATGACGTATAACCTCAGGATTACCGCCGCTCAGAAGATGAATGACCGATGCCCGGGCATTGCGCGGATCCTGCCAGGCTTCCGGCGGTAACTGCAGAAATGCCTCATCCATTTTTTCGAGCAAGGCCCGCTGCATGGCCGCAGCTGAATCACTGCCTGAAGCAACCTGCTCCTGTGCGCTTTGAAGCGCGCGCACCATCTCAAATGGCTCTTTGGCAATTGGGTTTGCTGTTGCCTGGCCCGCGAAGACCACCACAGCTCCAAGGATCGCGGCGACGGTGGCAGTAGTATGATTTACCCACCGAAACTGAGTTGACCAATTGTACTGGTTCATTCCGAAACCTCCTCCAGCAGGTAGATTTCCACCCGCCGGTTGCTCGCCGCAAACGGATCTTCCGCGTTTTTCAAGTGCCGATCGGCGGCGCCTTCAATGCGCACGAACCGGTCCGATCCAACCCCGCCGCGCGACAGCATATACAGCGCCATATGAGCTCGAGCCGAAGACAGCCGCCAGTTGTCATAGGTCTTGCTTTTGAACAGCCGGGCATCTGTATGGCCGGTTATGACAATCTGCGCTTCGGTTTTGGAAATCACCTTGCCAAGGCGTTCAAGCAAGCTCACCAGTTCCGGACGCGGCTCAGCCGAGCCTATGGCAAACATGCCGAAGTTCTGATCGTCGGTCAGGCTGATCAACGCCCCATCATCTTGCCGGACGACTGTTATCTGCGCAGCGGTGTTTTCCAGTAACGTACCCTCCGCAGCCTCCAGGACTGTCAAGAGTTCGGCGACCAAACGAGCTCCGGGTACAGGCTCGGCTTCAGTTGCTCCACCTTCGGTTTCGGCCGGAACAGCGTTTTCCTGATCTCTGCGACTTATATGCGCAACGATCTGGTTCTGTGCAGTTCCGTTAAGTTCGGAAGGACCATCGCCCGATGCCGTTCCGGCTTCGCTGGTTGGTCCGGTTCCGCTTTCAGTTTGGGCCTGCTCTGTGGTGCCATCGGTTTCGAAGGGCGCACTCCAGGACTTGTCACCGTCTGTTTGATCGCCGCTTTGACCTGCGCCGTTTCCGGTGCCCGGCCGCGTCGGCAAACCAGCTGTTTCGGCAGCTGCGCCGTCAACACCGCGGCCCGGCCGGAATTGCCAGAACTGCGGGTCGAACGGATCCCGGTAGGCCTCACCACCGAGGGCGCCTTGTTCCTTCTCCAGGCCTGAACCAATGCCCTCCGGATTGGATTCCATCGTCCGGGCGACATTGATTTTCTGGGCGAGCGTATCGAGCACTGCGTATGGATCAGTGAACAAAATGGACTCTGGATGAGATTGGGTGAATTCCCCAGAGGTCGCCTGAGCGCCCGCCGTTGCTTTTATCTCATCAGCATCCGATGCACTCACCCCTTCCGTTTCCACGTCCGCTTCTCCGGACCGTTCCAGGGTGCTTTCCTGCTCATCCGTTCCACCGAGCTTTCCGGTAAACAGTTTGGTGCCGTTTTCGTTCGTATCACCATTGACGATCGGGTCATTGAGGCCCTTCCGGTTGGGAGCTGTCGAGGCCAGTTTGACCGGATTAAAATATTGCGCGACACCGCGGCGGACGCTTTCGTCGGTCACGTTGATCAGCCACATGACCAGGAAAAACGCCATCAATGCCGTCATGAAGTCCGCATAGGCAATTTTCCAAACGCCATGGGGCTTTTCGTCATCGTCCCAGTTGTTGCGGCGTCGGACAATCACAATTTCATTCGGCATATTGTCCATCAGACCGTCTCCTCAAGCTGCAACGCGTCGAGCTGGCCCAACCAGTCTTCCAGCCTGGTTTCGATAACGGTCTCATCGAAAATCGCTTCCAACTCGACCTGGTCGGCCGGCTGAACCTGAATACGGTCTTTCAAGTCCGGCAGTTGCTGGAGCACGTGAGCGACAAGTGTTTCCGGTCCACGCATCCGGATAGTTGTTCCACCAGGCACCTCTGCCAGTTGTGTCAGTTGCTCGGCGAAGGCCCTGACCAGCTGGTCAACGACGTTTTGCTTTAGGAAAGGCATCAGTAGCTTGGAAACCGAGTAGGACAGACGTTTTTCCGTGATCTCGAGAAAACCATCGATCGCGGCTGCGACATTTGCAGATTCCCGCATCTCAAAGCGGATCTGCTCTTCCGCCAGATCCCTTGCATGTTTCTCGCGTTCCTGTTCAAGGAGGGCCTCGTAGTGATGACGGGTACGCTCGTCTCCCTCACTCAATCCACGCTCATATTCCGCGCGCCGGAGCTCTTCCTCGCTCAGAACAGGTTCCGGTTCGTGATCCGGCATGATCACGTCAACCATCAGGGCGTCTTCAGGATCAAAAGACTTGAAAGTCGGGGCCGAAAAAACCGGAATATGGGCGGCTGCAGATGCGGTCATCAGGTGCGCTCCGTGTCATAGAGCCACTGGCGCAGGATCGCGGCAGACTGCTCTTCGTTGAACTCCAATAGGGATTCCAGCTTCTTCAGGGCGGATTTGTTCCGCTTGCTGTTGAGGTCCTGAAGCAGATCGGAATGGTCCGGCGGCATCAGGAAACCGGTCTCGCCATCCATGGGATCTGCGGCATCTTCTGCGCCTTCCGGCAAGAGACCGATTTCTGCCATTTCGGCCTGCTCGCTGTTCACTTGCGGCACGAGGGCAGCAACAGCAGGACGCAACCCGAACCAGATCACCAGCATGGACACCGTCAGGATCGCCAGTGCGTTGATGATGTTGCCGGATTGACGGAGCAGATACTCGGTGACACCGATCGGCGGGATCGGCTCCAGATCCCGGCCGCCATCGACGAAGTCGACAACGGAGACTTTTACAAGATCGCCCCGCTCTTCAGCGACGCCTGCAGAAGATGCCACCAACGCTTCGATCTCACGAACCTGTTCTTCGATCTGGGATTGTGTGGGTGATCCGCCAAGGGAAGCCGCCAAGCGCGCCCGGTCGACAAGGACGGCAATGGACAAGCGGTCAACTCGGTAACCGTCTTGGGATGTTTCGATCCGTTTGGACGAGATTTCATAATTGACGGTCTCTTCGCGCCGTTCCGCTTCCTCCAGAGACCGTTCTCCGCCATCTGCTTCAACATTTTCATCTGGCAGGTTTTGTTCCGCAGTCACTGGCGTTGCCGCGCTAGAGTTTTCCGCATTTTCGTTTTCACGAATTGTGCGCACGGACCGTTCGATCCGCGAATCCGGGTCAAAGATGGTTTCGGCAATCATCTTCCGGTCGGTATTGAGCTTTGCTGCAACGCTAACCTGAAAGTTGTCGAGACCAAGATAGGGTGTCAGCGTCTTGCGGACGTTTTCTTGGATCCGGTTGCTGACGGCCGTTTCAAGGGTTGCCATTTGGCCCGCAGACGCTTTGGTCGGGTCCTTTCCCGCCGCGAGTATGCCGCCGGTCGTATCCAGCACCGTAACCTTTGCGGCTTCCATACCCGGAACGCCGGCCGCGACAAGGTGCCGGATGGCGTCGGCGGTGCGCACATCATCCGGGATATCAGACCGGATGACGACAGAGGCCGATGGTGGCTGCTGGTCGCGGCGGAAGGAGCCTTTTTCGGGCAAGACGATATGGACCCGCGCTGCGCGAATGCCTTTCATCAGCTGTATTGTGCGGGCGAGTTCGCCTTCCAGCGCCCGAACCCGCGTCACTTCCTGCATGAAGGATGTCAGGCCCAGGGACCCGAGATCATCAAACAGCTCGTAGCCGGAGTTCGCGCCGCGTGGCAGCCCCTTTTCGGCAAGCAGCATCCTTGCTTTGGCCGTCTGGCCATGACTGACCATGACCGCATCGCCTTCAGAGTTGACGTCAAACGGAATACCGGCGTCGCGCAAGGCGGAGCCGATCCGCGACACGTCCTCGCCGGTTAGGCCTGTGTAAAGCGGCGTCGTTTCCGGCCGGCTCAAATAAAATGCGCCAGCACCAACTGTGGCGATGGTCGCAAGGCCAATCAGAGCAAGCGCAATCAATCGGCGCATGCCCAATTCCATCAAGTTGGCCCAAAGTTTTTCGGCGTGTTCACGGCCCGGCATGCATAACCCCTTCATGCACGTTCGTCTCAAGTTCCCTGCACTATCGGATCCGGAGCTTGTGCGAGCCTGTCATGTTTTGGCGAAGGGGCTGATTCCAAAACAAAAAAAAAGACCGCGCCCAAAAGGGCGCGGCCTCTCATCCGGAAATCGGTGAAGATTAACGGAACAGGGACAGAATGTTCTGTGCGCCCTGGTTTGCGATGGACAGAGCCTGAATGCCGAGCTGCTGCTGGGTCTGCAGAGCCTGAAGGCGGGTGGATTCCGCATTCATGTCTGCGTCAACCAGCTGACCGATACCGCGAGTGTAAGAGTCAGACAGGGCCTTCACAAAGTCCATCTGGGAGTCGACACGTTTCTTTGAAGAACCGATTGTCGTTGCCGCATCAGTCAATGCTGCAATCTTCTGGTCAACAACTGCGACAAGACCGTCAACGACATATTTGTCGTTTGCACTCTCATCGAGGTTGGAGATGTCGATTGTCAGGATGCTGGCGGTACCACCTGTCAGGCGAGAAAGATCGACCGGCGGCGTACCACCATCTGCTGTGGCGGCGGCATCAGCGGCCACTTGAAGGTCAGCAACCATGTCGCTGTCGAGCAAGCCGGTATCGGCTGCGCTATCGATCAGGAACACATTTGCCAGATCTACAGTGATCTGCTCAATACGCGTCGAACCATCCGAATTACGGGTGAACGATCCAACCACATCCGGCTGCATGTCCTGGGTCGCAGGATCACGGACCAGCCAGTTGTCGCCAGAAGACGTAACCGCGGAGTTCGCATACGTTTCAAGCTGCTTCTGCAGGTTAGAGATGTCTTCCTGAATTTTCTCACGGCCAGAGTCGGTTTGACCCTTGGCAGCAACCAGCTTTTCCTTGATTTCGTTAAGAGTATCAACTGTGGAGTTGATAGCGGTGAAAGTCACGTCAAGGGTGGCAGCACCGAGGCCGAGAGAGTCCTGGACCGCAGACAAGGCACCAACGTCAGAACGCATGGTCGTTGCGATGGACCAGTATGCAGCGTTGTCAGCCGCATCGTTCACGCGCAGACCGGTAGAGATACGGTTCTGCGTTGTCGCCATGTTTTTGTTGGTCATGCTCAGCGTTTGCAGAGCGGTCATTGCGGAGCTGTTAGTAAGCAAGCTAGACATGATATGTCCCTTTCAAATCATAAGTTTTGAGGATGGGACATTCCGGAGTTACACCGGGACGGCGGGGCAGCATCATGCTTTTGAGCGTTGGTAGGATTTGCTCAACCCGTCGTGTGATTTGCAAGCTAGAGCACAAACCTTGCGCGAAGCTTACGTGGATCATTTCAAGTTGATTCTTTTCCGCATTTCAAACGGGGGAATGACACAAAGCGGATTTTTCCGTGAGTTTCGGCACACAAAAATCTGTTTTGGTCTTGAAACACCTCACAACGGTCGTGTTCCTTGAGCGACCAAGGGTTATTTTTGTTTGGTTCAGTCGATCGCCAAAACAACAAAGGCGGAGCCGATGGCCCCGCCCGTTTTCATTCCTAACTGTTATTCCCGCTTAGAAAAATGACCTCACAAGGCTGCCAACCAGCAGGTTCCATCCGTCGATCAGGATGAAGAACAAGGCCTTGAATGGCAGGGAGATCACGGTCGGGGGTAGCATCATCATGCCCATCGACATGGTAATGGTAGCCACGATCATATCGATCACTAGAAACGGCAGCGCGATCAAAAACCCGATCTCAAATCCACGCCGTAATTCGGAGATCATGAAGGCCGGAATGAGGACGCGCAGCTCCACCTCCTCGGCTGAGGCCGCCGATCCATCGGTCACCCGGCCGACCGCGAGATCGTCAAAGAGCACCAGATCCTTTTCGCGCACTTGGCTCAGCATGAACTCGCGAAACGGCTCGGTGATCTTCACATAGGCCTCTTCCTCGGTGATCTCGTTGTTCATCAATGGCCGGACACCATCTTCCCATGCCCGGTCGAAGGTTGGCGCCATGACGTAAAACGTCATGAAAAGCGCAAGCGAAATCAGGATCAGATTGCCGGGTGTCGTCTGCAGACCAATACCAGACCGGAGAAACGAAAAGGCAATCACGAACCGGATGAAACTGGTGACCATGATCAAGATGCCCGGTGCCAAAGACAGCACCGTGAGCAAGATGATCATCTGGATGATGCGGCCCGACGCACTGCCCTCGCCTTCCGGCAGCAAGGCAGACAAATCCGGCACCTGCGCCGCTGCGGCTCCAGTCAGAACAAACAAAGCGGCAACGGTTAAAAACAACCTCATCATTGGATAACCACAGACTCCAGGATTACTTCGCGAACCTTGCCCTTGCTGCGCACCTTGGCGCGCTCATTCAGGTCTTCGCGCAAGTGCTGCAAGCCAACCCCGCCTTCCAGATGCGCCAGGGTCAATGTGCGCAGGAAACTCAGAAAATCGTCCTCGATCCGCTTGCGCAGAACAGATACGTCTGTTTCCGGCTCGTCTTCCAGCAAAAGCGTTGCCTGAACCCGTATCCATGTGCTGGGCGGTGTTGCCAAGTTGGTCACTAGGGGCTCAAGCCGCTGCAGGCGGGTGGAAGGTGAAAACGGCAAGGTCTGACTGAAGGTCTGCGCATCCCGGATCCGGCCATGAACTGCAGTTTCGGTCATGTCGGAGACGATTTTCGCAAGTCCGGCACCGGCGCCTGCACCAATCAAACTAATCAGGATAAGCGCTGCCATGAAATTGGATTTTGCGTCACCGGTTTCCGGCCCTTCAAAGGGCACAAGACTGTTAGACATATTCGATCCCTTCCAGCCTAGAACGGTGTGACGATGTCATAGATCTGCTGGCCCCAACCCGGCTGTTGGACCTCTGAGATCCGGCCGCGGCCACCGTAGGAAATACGGGCCTCTGCGATCTTGTCGTACGGGATGGTGTTGTTGCTCTCGATGTCACGCGGTCTGACGATCCCTCCGACATTGAGGATGCGCATCTCGTAGTTCACACGAACTTCCTGTGAACCGGAGATCACCATGTTCCCATTGGGAAGACGGTCGATCACGATGGCAGCAACAGAGAGTTCAATCTCCTCAGATCTATCAATGGACCCGGATCCTGCAGACGAAGACCCGGAATTGCCGTTGAGCTCTGCCTGGCCGCCCGATGTGCTGTTGTTGCTGCCGGCTGAATAGGAACCGCCAATACCGATGTCGGCAGACCGGCCGCGCTCAGACGTGTTGTCGAGTTCCGCACGGTCGTCGATCTGGATTACAACAGTCAGGACGTCGCCGATTTTCTTGGCCCTTGGATCAGCAAAGAAATTCTCGCGATCATTGCGCCACAGCGAATTGTAGTCCTTGATCCCGCCCTTGTTGAACGTGCCGAGCGGGTAAACGGTTGCAGGCCGGTTGGCCAACCCGTAGCCAACCGGGGTCATTTCCGGGGCACGGCCGATATCTTCCAGTTGCCCGGCACAGCCGGAGAGCAATACGGCCCCTAAAGAAACAAGCATCAGGCGCATCAAAATCTCCGTTGTATTTCGGGGTCGGTGAAGCCCATCATGGTCTGCGTCAGCTGCGCTGCCCTTGCGGGCTCCATTTCATCCAGGATCGCGCTGGCAACACGTGCTTTCAGCTTCAAAAGAACGCCAACCGCAGCTTCTTCTTCGGTGGTGGAAAGCTGTTCTGCGGCGGCAGTCGGACGCATCCGGCCAATGATGCTGACGACTTGGTCCTCGACCTGCTCCAGAAGCTGTTCGCGGCGTTCAACCCAGGCCTCGAACTCGCGCTCCTTGCGTTGCAACTCGGCAATCCGCGCTTGGAGGCGCCCTTCCAGGGCAATCATCTTCCAAGTCTGCCACTGGATCCGGGCGTCGCTCGCCGCTTCGGCGATGTTCTTGCAGTAAAGCTGGCTGTCACGATACGGGATGGCCGGTTGCGCCGGGGCAGCTGCCGCCTCTTGCGGCTTTTGCGGCGGTGTTTGTGCCTGCGCCGCGCTCCCCGCGCAGATCAATTGAAGAGCCAGGCATGTCAGAATGCCGGCTTTTCGGCATTCATCCACGAATTTAGACATGAACACATTGTCCTTTGCGAGTGACCCGTTTGATTGGACATTCGCCGATCGAGCTTGCGCGAGGCTGTTGATGCCCTGAAAACAAAAGGCGCCGCAAAACCGCGGCGCCTTGTTCGAGATTGCTGACCTGTTTGGCCTGCTGGTTTATTGAACAACCAGTTCCGCCTGAAGAGCCCCTGCTGTCTTGATCGCCTGCAGGATTGCAATGATCCCGGTCGGGCGTAGGCCGATCCGATTGAGGCCCCGCACCAGTGTCGGAAGATCGGTTCCACCGACAACCGCAAGCCGCCCACCGGTTTCCTGCGCATCCACATAAGTCCGTGGGACGACAACAGTCTCCCCTTGAGAAAACGGTGCCGGCTGGGAAACTTCCGGTGCTTCGGAAATCCGGACTGTCAGATTTCCATGAGTTATGGCCACCGTAGAAATCTGAACGTCCTTGCCGATCACAACGGTTCCCGTGCGCTCATCAATCACGACCTTGGCGCTCTGATCCGGCCGGACGCGGATGGATTCAATTTCCGCGATGAAACGTGTCAAGCTCACCTTCGGTGGAGGCGTCAAATCTACGGACCGGTAATCGCGTTCCTTAGCGACCCGCACTCCATAGCGCTCCCGGGTGTACCGGTTGATTGCGTCGGTGATGCGGACAGCCGTCTTGAAATCCGGATTGGACAGTTCCAGCACAAGATCGGGAATTTGCGAAAACTTCGCCGGCAGGTTCCGCTCGATAAGCCCGCCATTCGGGATACGGCCGACGGTTGGAATTCCCTGGGTCAAGCTTTCTGCTGCACCGAGTTCCGCGAACCCGGACACTGCAACCGGTCCTTGAGCTACAGCGTAAATCTGACCATCCGCCCCAAGCAATGGTGTGGCAACCAGCGTACCGCCTGCCAATGACGTGGCATCGCCCAAAGAAGAGACGCTGATATCGATGGTCGATCCCTTGCCGATAAAGGACGGCATTTCGGCCGTCACAACAACAGCGGCGACATTCCTCGTCCTGAGCCGCGTTTCGCGAACATTCACCCCAAGACTGTCGAGCATCGACTGAAGAGACTGCTCGGTGAAGGGGGAGTTACGCAACGTATCGCCAGACCCCTTCAAACCAATAACCAGGCCGTAACCGACCAACTGGTTGTCACGCACACCTTGCAACGTGGCAATATCCTTGATCCGCACCATCGCGGTCGCCGGTACAGCGGTCAAAACCGCCAACAGGCAAATGAAAATACGGAACATAAATCAATTCTCCACGCGGATCGTGCCGTCCTGCTGAACTCTTCCGGACACGACCAAACCGCTGTCGACGTTTCGAACACGCACGAAACTGCCCGCGCCCCCGTTTTGCAGCGCCTCGACCTGCATGATGATGACCAGACCTTGTTCCTGAAACACCAGCCGGGCCGGTTCGCCCCGTTTGACCAGCAACGGTTTTTCGACCGAGTTGATCGGGATCGGCTGGCCGGGCAACAGTGTGCGCCGGGTCACCTGTCCGACCAGCTGGCTCCGATGTGAGGCAACCGCGAACTGTGTAGCAGTGCGGCTGGGGAACTTGCGCTCCACCAAGTCCCGATGGCCGATTTCACTACCAGCTGGGATCGTTTGGCGGGCAACCGGCAATTCAATGCTCGCTGCGTATGCCGAAGGAGCTGCGGTTAGCACAAACAAAAAGAAGGCGACGCGTTTCAGGGCTTTGGTCATTTCGTGAACCGCCTTTTCTAGCGGATGCCATTGGTCACGGTATTGGCCATTTCATCCGCAGCTTTCATGACCTTTGAGTTCATCTCATACCCGCGCTGGGCGGAAATGAGCGCCGTGATTTCCTTCACAGGATCGACATTGGACGATTCCAGATACCCCTGGCGGACAACACCGAAGCCAGGATCACCAGGAACACCGGCAACCGGAGCACCGGAGGCCGGCGTCTCTCGGAAGAGATTTCCACCAACCGGTTCGAGACCGACATCATTTGCAAAATTTGCAAGAGACAGCTGGCCGATTTCACGTGGCTGGATCTCGCCATCGATCTTGGCATAGACCTGCCCGGTTTCATTGATCACCACTTCGATGGTCTCTTCCGGAACGATAATTGCCGGTTCAACTGTATAACCGTCGATGGTCACCAGGCGGCCATCCGCGTTCTTGTTGAAAGAGCCAGCCCGGGTGTAAAGGGTTTCATCGTCCGGGCCGGTAATTTCAAACCAGCCACGGCCGTCCAGCGCGATATCGAACTGGTTGCCCGTGTTGGTCAGCGGGCCTTGCATATGCAGTTTGCGAATACCAGCGGTTTTTACTCCAAGACCCAGCTGCGCTCCTTCAGGAACCGGATCTTCGCCGCCGCGGTTCGGCACGCCTTGAAGACGCTCTGCCTGATAAAGAAGGTCTGAGAATTCCGCCTGCGCCCTTTTGAACGACGTCGTGTTCATATTGGCAATGTTGTTGGCAACAACCTCAACATTGAGCTGTTGGGCGCTCATGCCGGTTGCAGCGATGGCAAGGGCTTTCATTTTTACGTCTCCTGAATTCGCCAAATCTGACTGACGATTAAATCGCTCTCGATAGAAGCGCGGTCGATTAGATCGTCATTCGGCTGATTTCCTGATAGGCGGTCACGACCTTGTCGCGAATGGCAATGGCGGTCTGCAGCGTGGATTCCGCCTGCATGACAGCTTCAACAACTTGCTGAACGGAAGCTTGACCATCGACGCCGGCGATTGCGGCTGCTTCTCCGTTTTTCACTTTATCGATGGCTGATTGCGAGACCTCGGCCATAGCGTCCGAAAAGGACGGGCCGGAGACAGCTTCCGTGCCACCCAGCTCAGGCGTCGAGTTCATGTAGCGGGTGGTCGACGAGGACTTTAGAATACCGTCGCTCGAGGCCGCAGATGTCAGCGCGGAGATTTCGTTGATCATGATCAGTTCCTCAACAGGTCTATGTGGCGCATGACCATTTCGCGGGCCTGCGTCATGACTTTCAAATTGGCTTCGTAGGACCGATTGGTTTCGCGCATGTCCGCGAGTTCCATCAGCGTGTTGACGTTTGGCATTTTCACATAGCCATCAACGTCCGCCGCAGGGTGACCCGGATCGTATTCAACGGTGAATGGCGCCTTGTCAGTTCCAATCCCTTTGACTGCGACCAGATTGGCCTGGGTTGCGCGGTTGAATTCGCTTTCAAAGGTAATCGTCTTGCGCCGGTAGGGATCATCGCCGGAAGCCTCACCGGTGGAGCGGGCGTTGGCGAGGTTTTCGGAAACAATCCGCATCCGGTCGGACTGAGCCTTCAAGCCGGAGGCGGCAATTTGCAGTGTGGCAGAAAGGGGGTCGGACATGAGTTCAGATCACTTTGGCTTAGGGACGAACGGCTGCGAGGTACATTTTGTGAAACGACTTGGCGATGCTGGCATTCAGCGAATGGTCGCGCGCGACCTCACTGGCTTTCATCAACTCCTGTTCCAGGCTCACGGAGTTGCCGGAGTGGGTGACGTTCCAGCTGTCAGCTTTTTCCATGTCTGAGGCTTTGGCTGCCTCCATGGTCTGGCCCAGATGGCTTCCATGGGTCGCGGTCATGGCAAGATGAGTTTTGCTAATCACCGAAACGAAAGGCTCAACATCTTTGGCACCAAAACCAGGGGTGTTGGCATTGGCGATGTTCTCAGCAATCGCGGCCTGACGGACAGACAGCCATTCGTTGTTTTGCGAGACCAGTTTGTTCAGGAACACCGGTTCCATCGAATACCTCCATTCAGCCGGGATTGGTGCCAGTTCTAAATGTCCAAGCTTGTCTGGGGCTGGCCCTTTGCCAATCCGCGCCGCAAGGCCCGCACAACCTTCATGGGTGACCGATGGTGCTTCAAGATTTGAAACCGGCACACTTACATGCACCCGGATTGGAATGACCGGAGATCCCAATGACCCAACGCTGGCGCCCGATCGGCACCTCATTGACAGCAAGCCCTTTTCGTCATCGCCTTCAAAAGCGTGTCCTGAAGCCAGCTATTGTGGGGTTGGCGACACTTGCCAGCACGGTTGTGGTATCGTCAGCAAATGCCCAACCGGTCAATTGTGATGCCTATGCGCGCTCTTACGCGAATGCCCACGTCAATCCCGATCCGGCTGATCTGAACATCTATGAGAACGGAGCACGCGGAGCCGTGGCCGGAGGAATTTGGGATGGTCCAAGCGGCGCACGCCGGGGTGCGGCCATTGGCGGAGCGCTCAGTGTTCTCGACAATCTGGGAAGTTACCCGGCGGGCTGGCAAAGCCTATATGATCTTGCCTATCAACGCTGCGCCAACGAACAGTCGGGCGTTACCCACCGGCCGACAACGCTCGGCGATCCCAACTATTATGGTCGCCCCCTCATCCGGGGTCAGGAACCGCCGGCGGCCTTGGAGCCACGGCCTGAACTTGCGCCGCCCCCGCCCATGCCACCTGCGGCATCTCCCCGCCGCTGAGGTCCCAGATGTTCAAAGGATTATGCTTGAACCGGCAAGCAACAATGGATGCCGTTCAAAAGCGGTTGTTTCCGCGCCGGCGCACTCGCCTGCGGCCCGCAAAACTCGCCAGCTTGACCAACGAATACATCTGCGACTGCACCACGCGAGACATCTCCGCGGGCGGCCTTCGGATCCTGCTGAATGAAGACATACCCCTGCCGAAGGAGTTCTATGTCTTTGATGTGAACGAGCGGACGATTGCGGAAGTCCGCCTAAGCTGGCGCGACGGACTGGAGGCCGGGGTGGCCTATCTGGTTCCCCCAGCCTCGATCAGCTTCTACGAAAACACCGGTGTCCGCCGCCTGGCACAACGGTTCTATGCCGTTGAAGACTAGATGCAATTACGAAAGCAGCTCACTTGTCAGCGGACTTGCCGGGTCGATCAGCCCTTCGATGACATCAAAATGATGCTTGCCTTCGTCCACAAACACCTTGGCGTTGTCCCAGGCCTCCGCCAGCAGCTGTGACTGGCGAATAAATTCAGGCCGCTCATCACCACCAACCCAGGCCGTCACAGGGCAGTCTTTGGCAGGTTTCTGCAAGGCAGCGCTTTCTTTCACCGCGTCAGCCTCGGTGAGCAAAAAGTCATCATTCATCGACGTCTTCATCAAAGGCCGAAGATCATGCAGGCCGCTGATGGAGACGACCTTTTCGATGCGCTCGAGCACTTCCGGATTGAGCGGTGTATCTGCACAGATCATGCGGCTGACAAGATGGCCGCCAGCAGAGTGGCCTGATAGACGGATTGGTCCTTCGACCCGCCGCGCGGCCTTGTTGAGTGCCGTGCCGATCTGCGCCGTAATCTGCGGGATACGAACGTCTGGCGCCAATTCATAGCTAGGCAAACAGACAGACCAGCCGCTTCGAAGCGCGCCCCGCGCCAAATGCGACCAGTAGGATTTGTCAAAGCGGCGCCAGTAGCCACCATGTACAAAGACCACCAGACCCTTGCTTTTGTCCTCAGAGTGAAAGAGATCCAGCCGCTGACGGTCCGTATCACCATAGATGATGTCGATGTCTTTTTTGATCCAGCCCGACCGAAATTCGAGGGCTTCATCGGCCCACCGCGCCGGATAGCTTTGAGCGTCCTCAATATAGGCGCCGTTTTCGTAAGCATCATTCCAATCAAAGTCGGGCGAAGTCGTCATAGAACCGTCCTGCAACTGCATGCGAAATTTAACCGGCGCGCATCCTTGCATGATTTGGGCGGGAATTGAAATGGCCGATAGACCATTCATATTGCTTGTCAAATCAGACCACTGCGCCTTAGGTTGTCAGCACAGATTTCCAGGGAGGACCTCATCTGATGATTGAGCGCTGTTCCAATCGCGTGGCGAACCTTGCGCACTTTTTGACACGCAACGCCAAGCGGTGGCCAAACCGTCCCGCGATTGTCTGGGAAGATCAAACCTGGTCGTGGCAGAACCTTGATCGCCGTGTTTCGGCCCTATCCAGCGCGCTTTCATCGGATTTCGGAATCGCCAAGAGCGACCGGATGCTGGTCCAGGCGCAAAACTCGCATCAGATGATTGAAATCATGCTGGCGGCCTTCCGGCTCGGGGCCGTTTGGGTGCCGTGTAATTTCCGGCAGGCGCCTGGCGAAACCGCTTATGCGGCTGAAAAATCCAAGGCGACCATCTTTCTCTGTGATGCGGAGTATGCGGTCCAAGCTGAGGCTGTTGCAGCCGCATGTCCGGATCTCTCAGGCATCGTCTCGATTGGTGAAAGCGCGTTCGGCGTGTCTTATGAGGCCTTGCTTGAAAAGCATAATGGCGCGCGGATAGCCAATGCGGAGGTCGATCACAATGACCCGTGCTGGTTCTTCTTCACGTCCGGTTCGACGGGACGGCCAAAAGCGGTTGTTCTCACACACGGGCAAATCGGTTTCGTTGTCGTCAACTACATGGCCGATCTTTTGCCCGGAACCGGCGAAACCGACGCGTCGCTGGTGATCGCACCGCTTTCTCATGGGGCCGGCCTTCAACTGATTGCCCAGCTCTCCTGCGGCTCAGCGCACATCCTGATGCCGAAAGGCGGTTTCAGGCCGCATGACGCGTTCCAGCTGATCGAACGGCACAAGGTGTCCAACATGTTCACCGTGCCAACCATCGTGAAGCGGCTGGTTGATGACCCTTGTGTTGACCAATTCGATCACTCCAGCCTCCGTCACCTCATTTACGCCGGGGCGCCGATGTACCGCGAAGACCAGAAGCGGGCGCTGGAAGCACTTGGGCCGGTTCTTGTCCAATATTACGGTCTCGGAGAAGTCACGGGAAACATCACGGTGCTGCGGCCGGATGAACACAGCGTTGATGATGGACCATACGCCAGGGTCGGAACCTGCGGGGTAGAACGAACTGGCATCGAAGTCAGCATTCAGGACGAGACAGGCAAGATCCTCGGGCCGAATGAGACTGGCGAGGTCTGCGTCGTCGGATCAGCCGTCTGCGCCGGGTATCTCGACGATGATGGCGCCAACGCCAAATTCTTCCGGGATGGCTGGTTCCGCACCGGCGACATCGGCCACATGGACGACCAGCGCTATCTCTATCTGACCGGGCGGGCGTCAGACATGTATATTTCCGGTGGGTCGAATGTTTACCCCAAGGAGGTCGAAGAGATCCTGCTGACCCATCCCGCCGTTTCCGAGGTCGCAATTTTGGGCATTCCGGATCCGCAATGGGGAGAGGTTGGCCTTGCCGTCTGTGTAACGGAGACTGGCCAACAAACGGACGCCGCCGACCTCAGCGAGTTTTTGAAGGACAAAATCACCCGTTACAAGATGCCGGCACGCTATCTGTTCATCGAGGACATGCCGACGAGTGCCTATGGCAAGATCACGAAGAAACTCGTGCGCGAATTCCTGACTGAAAAAGGTCTGCTATGAGGCGTCCTGCTCCTCAAACGCTGAAGGATATCCTCCATCCCGGCCCGCAGGCACAGGACCGTCTGCCCCATGCGATGTGCCACGCCACCAAGATTGAATGTCAGGTTTCAGCTGGCGAGCCTTTGCTCGAAGCCATGGGGCGCTGGGCGGATAACAACGGGTTTTCATCGGCCGTTCTTGATCTCTCCGGCGTTCATCTAGCTGCCTTTGATTATGTCATGCCCGACCGGGCCGTCGATGACCGCCACGCGGCCTGGTACAGCGATACACATTCGTCAAACGGCGCAAGACTGGAGGAAGCTGCCGCGATCCTGGGCTGGCGCGATGGCGCCTGGTTTGCGCACATTCACGCCTACTGGCGCGAAAATGACGCCTGGCACCTCGGGCATCTCCTGCCTGACACTCTCGCGATTGCCGCAAGTGCAAACATTTCCGGTTACGGGCTCATTGGTGCACGGTTCGAAGCGTCGCTGGATCCGGAGACAGAATTCTCGCTGTTCCGTGTGACGTCAGACCGAGACGCGATGTCTGGGAAGACTGCCAACGCGCTCATCACCACCCTTGCGCCATTTACAGATCTTCATGAAGGCATCACGGCACTCGGTAATAAGCTTCCCGGAGCCGGCTACTCGGTTCATGGCCTCGGCAGCCTTGCAGGCGCACACTTCGAAGATGGCCCACCGATGACCGGCCTGATCTCAGAGACCCTGCTCAAGAACGGTGCCGGGAAGTCACAGAACGGGAAATTGTCCCTGCCCTTGCGGACGGTCGATCTCAACAAGGGCCTGTTTCAGGGGCATGCGACACCCGGCAAATGTCCGACCCTGGTGACCAACGAGCTGCTGCTGGTCGCGCAAGACTGAGACCTAAAAAAAAGAAAAGGCCGGATCCGGGGAACGGAAAACCGGCCTTCGCGGAACCGCGATCGCTAAAGTGACGGATTAGCTGATCTTTGCCGCAATGCTCTTGGTCTTGCAGTAGCTCTTCAGACCTTCGATGCCCTTCTCCCGGCCAAAACCGGATTTCTTGTTGCCGCCGAACGGCACTTCAATACCGCCCGCGAAATACTCATTGATGTAGATTTGACCTGCATCGATCTTGCGCGCGAGCTGATGCGCCTTGGCAAAGTTCGATGTGTAGATGCCGGCAACCAAGCCGTATTGGCAATCATTGGCCAGTTCAAGCGCATGATCTGCATCGTCTGCCACCTGCACGGTCAGCACCGGGCCGAAGATCTCCTCCTGGGAAAGCTCATCCTTGGCCGGAACTGCATCGACGATGGTCGGCTCAAAGAACCAGCCTTTGCCCGTGGCCGGGTCCGTTGTGACGTTACCGCCAACAGCGATCTTAGCACCCCGGTCCTTTGCCCGGTCAATGAAGCCTGCGATCTTTTCAAGATGTTCGGCGGAGTTCACCGGTCCGAGCTCCGGCTGGCTGAGACCATGACCAATCTTCAGCGCCTTTGTGCGCTTGACCAGTGCAGAGACAAACTCTACGTGAATCGACTTTTCGATCACAAGGCGCGATCCCGCCGAGCAAATCTGACCGGCATTTTCAAAGATCGCTCCCATGATCCCGTTCAAGGCCTGTTCCTTGTCGCAATCGGCAAGCACAACCACCGGAGACTTGCCGCCCAGCTCCAGAACAACGCGGGTGACATCGTCTGCCGCTGCTTTCATCACGGCCTTGCCGGTTTGAACAGACCCGGTGAAGGTAATGTGATCGACACCTGGATGCTGTGTAAGTGGTGCGCCCGTATCGACACCCGTCCCTGTCACGACGTTGCACACGCCGTCTGGCAAACCAGCATCCGACAAGATCTTGGCCAGCAGCAATGCGGTGAACGGCGTTTGCTCGGCCGGTTTTGCAACAACCGTGCATCCTGCGGCCAGCGCTGGTGCGAAGCCGCGGGCGGCGGTTGAAATCGGGAAGTTCCACGGGATGATGTGAGCTGTCACGCCAACCGGCTCATGGATCGAATAGCCAATGTAATCGCCCGCCAGAGGGAAACTGTCGCCCTGTAGTTTGTCGCAGGCGCCCGCGTAGTATTCGAAGGTCCGCGCGGCACCCCGGACATCCCCCAGCGCCTCCTGCAAAGGCTTGCCGCTGTCGAGGCTCTCCACCACCGCCAGCAGATCGAGGTTGGCGAGAATAAGCTCGGCCGTCTTTGTCAGAATGCGCGCACGCTCTACCGGCGCCTTATCGCGCCAGACCGTTTCGAATGCTTTCCGGGAGGAAACAACAGCTGCGTCTACATCCTCAGACGTTCCAGCCGTGAACCGCGCAAAGGCTGCGCCCTTGCCCGGGTCGAAGCTTTCCATCGTGCGGTTGTGCGAGGGCTGCGAAAACACGCCGTCGATGAAATGGCCGAGCGGCAACGCGGAAAGGGTGCCGGTCGTTTCGTATTCGGCGATCAGGTCTTGTTGAGACGCCATGATTAGCCTTCCAGAGAGCTGATTTTGTATGTGGATTTGGCGAGCCATTCCGGATTGACCTCAACGCCCCAACCGGGTGCGTCCGTTACAATCGCGTTGCCGTCGACGATATCGAACGGAGATTTGACGAAGAGGTCATACTGCCACGGGTAGTAGTCTTCCTCCTCGATGGAGAATTCCAGATACTTTCCGGCATTCGGAATGGCGCGCAGCAGATGCATGGTGAACAGCGTCACCAGGGACAGGTTCGCCGCATGCGGGGTGCACGGGATACCAGCCTCATGAGCCATTTGCGCGACTTTCATCGTGCGCATCATGCCGCCGAGATAACAAATGTCCGGCTGAATGATGTCGACGACTTTCTCGTCGATCATCCGTTTCCAGTCGACCAGCGAGCAGTCTTGCTCACCGCCGGTAACGTCAATGTCGAGCGCGTCTGTGACCTGCTTTGTCTGGTCATAGTGCCAGTAAGGGCATGGCTCCTCGTAGTGGGAAATGCCGTTGGCTTCCAGGAACCGGCCAACCTCGATCGCCTTTGCTGGAGAATAGCAGGAATTCGCATCGACCAGCAGCGCGGTGTCATCGCCGAAGCTTTTGCGCATCAGCGGCACAATTTCCTCTGTCCGGCCGGGCCATTCATCCTGATCCCGGCCGCACTCGGCTCCAATGCGGAACTTGAACGCTGTAAAGCCGCGTTCGTCCTGATGGCGTTTCAGGCGATCCGCTTCGTCTTGAGCGGTAATGTCCCGTTTCATGGAAGACCCGTAAGCGCGAACCTTGCCCGTCGTACCGCCCAGCAGTTCACACACAGGCTTGCCTTCAAGCTTGCCACGCAGGTCAAATAGCGCTGTGTCGAGACCGCCCATTGCTCGGCGCAGATAGGATCCGGGAAACTTGTGCTCGCGATCGGGGATGATGTCCATCAGATGATCGATATTAAGCGCGTCTTCTCCAAGCGCGTAAGGCGCCACTTGCCTGTGCACAACTTCGGCCGTGATGTCGGCGTAGTAAGGTGCGACCTGTCCCCAGCCCGTTTCACCGCTGTCAGTCGTGACACGGGTGAAGCAGACAAATTCATTGGTAAATGTTTCGATTGATTGTATTTTCATGGGGCTGGCGGTCCTTGAACGAGGCTCCCTGAGCGCAGTTTTCTTGTAATTGGACTATCAAGTTATTCAGAATTGGACTTGATAGAAGGTCCGTTTTGCGCAATCTCCCAGACCAATTGGAGAATTGTGATGAAACGGCATGCCGGAGCGGTTCTGTCATCTATCAAGATTGACAAGCACGCTGATAAGAAAATCTCGATCCAACTCTACATGGCTTTGCGGGATCTGTTGCTGACCGGCGCCTTGACGCCTGGTGACCGTTTGCCGGCGACACGAACCCTTGCCCAGGAGATCGGCGTTTCGCGGACAACTGTGATTGATGCGATCGACCGACTGATTTCAGAAGGCCTTCTGGAAGCGCGTGTTGGCGCCGGAACTTTCGTCAGCGACGCATTGCATGCACGGCTTGAGCCGAAACCCAAACCCTCGTCAAATGACAACATCAAGGCCATCCCGCGCCTGTCCCACGCCTCCAAACATGCGATCCCCGATTTCAAGGTCCGCACGCGGCTGCCGCACAAATCCCAAGCCTTTGTCACGGCCCTCCCCGCGCTCGACGCCTTTCCGATGGCGCAATGGGCGAAGCTGTCTGCGCGGCATTGGCGGAAAGACCGGGACGATATTGCGGGCTACGGCGAACCTTTCGGATTTACGCCGTTGCGGGAGGCAATTGCACGTCAGCTGAACGCCTCACGAGGAATCAAATGCGCCCCGGAACAGATCTTCATAACAAACGGCGCACAACGCGCGTTTTCCCTGATCGGCGGCATGCTCGTCAATCCGGGCGAACCGATCTGGTTCGAAAACCCGGGTGCGATCGGGGCGCGCAATGCCTTTGTTGCCATCGGCGCTCAACCCATCCCGGTCGATGTGGACGCAGAAGGCTTGTGTGTCGAGGACGGCTTGAAAAAAGCCCCACATTTCCGCCTGGCTTTTGTCACCCCCTCGCATCAGCAGCCGCTCGGCAACGTCATGAGCCTTTCGCGGCGACTCGCTCTCATGAAAGCCGCAAGTGAAGCGGACGCCATGATCGTTGAAGACGACTATGATGGGGAGTTCTATTATGGCGACCAGCCGCCGCCGACCTTGAAAAGCATCGATACCCACGATCGTGTGATCTACGTGGGGACGTTCTCCAAGTCTTTGTTCCCTGCCCTTCGGCTCGGGTTCCTCTTGGCGCCTGAAGGGCTCGTGGAAAGTTTTGAACGAATCTTTCTTACCTGGCTCAGCGGCGTCCCGACCGTGACGCAGGCCATGGTTGCCGAATTCATGGATGAAGGTATGTTCGCCACCCACATCCGGACCATGCGCCAAGTCTATAAAGAGCGGCATGATACGTTGATGGGCGCAGCTTCCAGTCTAGCAGGCGACATCGACCTGCAACCGACCAGCAGCGGCTTCCACGCCGTTGGCATCACCAACGCCAATCTGGATGAACAGCAGATCGTCTCTGACACTGCTGCACGCGGAATCACAACGGCCCCGCTCTCCCGTTATGCTCTGGCGGATATTCAACAGCGTGGCCTGGTTCTCGGATTTGGCAGTGCAAGCCCGGACGACATCCGAAAGGGTATTCAGGCACTTAAGGACGTCTTGCCGAAATGCCGCCACACATAGGAGACCACTTTTGTTAATTGGTCTGAAAAATTATCTGCAATGGATATATTTTGCAGTCCAATTGATACTTACCGTCTCTCCCTAGGAACTTCAGCGCGTAGAGGGGACGTCAGGCGCGGCTGAAATCTGCAGTTCCGGCACTTCCGGCAGGTCTTGATTTGCCTGATTGCGGGATCTTCGCAGAGGGGACAGCCAGCAAGAACCTGCGTTTAATGAGCGAACAGGTCATGCCAGGACAACCCATTTTCGTGCTGAATTTAACAGTGAAGTATACCGCACCAGAGGCTTTTCCGATTGGACAACATTTGGGCCAAAGCTTTGAAGAAAACCCGAGGGGTCACTGGTGAATAGGTATATTTATCAATATGAAGGGTGGCGGGTATTATCGATGCTCCGCCGCAATTGTGTCAGTAAACCCATGCGCTGGCAGCATATTCCAGGATCCCACAGAGGCCGGATGCCTCATTGGGAACCATCACCAATCCAGGGAGGATGTAATGAAATTCAAATCAACTCTAACCGGCCTGTTGGCGGCAACAATGCTTGCCAGCGCGGGCGCGGCACAAGCTGAAACACTCCGGCTTCTGACCTGGGGATCCTATGCTCCGGATGAACTCATCCAGAAATTCGAAGCCGAATATCCTGATATCAAGGTCGAGGTGACTTTCTCCAACAACGAGGAAATGATCGCCAAACTGCGCGCCACAGGCGGTGCCGGTTTTGACCTTGCTCAGCCGAGCCATGACCGCATTTACGCGGCTCAGCTGGAATACGACATCTACAAGCCGCTTGATCTTTCCAAGATCGACACGGACGTGATGGAAGCCAAGCTTCTGGATGGCGTGAAGGAAAACACGACCATTGACGGCGAAGTCTATGCTGTCCCGCACCAGTGGGGCACCTCCGGTCTGATGGCTGACAAGACCAAAGCACCGGACTTCAAGGGCTGGGGCGATCTTTGTGACCCGGCTTACAAGGGCAAAACTTCCATGCGCCTGAAGCGCACGATTCTGCTCGGCACAGCATTCTCAATGGGCGAAAACCCGTTCGACGCCTATTCCGATCTTGAGAAGTACCAGGGAATTCTCGACAAGGTTGCCGACAAGCTCATCGAATGTAAGGCCAACATAAAAGCCTACTGGAAGGGCGGCGATGACCTCAGCGCTATGATGCTGTCTGGCGAGATCGTGGCCTCGGAAACCTGGGACTCCACTGCTTACAAGCTGTTCGACCAGAACCCGAACATCACCTTCATTCCGCCGGAAACAGGTGCTTTGGCTTGGATCGACACGTTCGCCTTGCCGCGCAAGAGCAAGGCCGATGATGCAGCCTACAAGTGGATCAACTTCGTCCTGCGCCCGGAAAACGTGACCCTGATGTCCGCAAGCACCGGTGCGATTGCAGCTGTAAAGGGTGGCAAGGATCTTCTGCCGGAAGACAAGAAAGCGGCTGTGAACGCGGCCTTCACCGATGCCGACATCGACAACCTGAAGTTCTTCGCCAACATTCCTCCGGGTGTGGAAGACATGGAAGGTAAAACCTTGGAGAAAATCAAGGCAGCTACCGGCGGCTAAGCGACCGGCCACTCCAAATATTGGCGGCAACAGAACAAAAGCTGCCGCCAATTGGCCAATTTGCCGTAGAGCCTAGGCCTAATTCTCGGGGGATGCCGCCATACGGTGTCCCCCCACCTTTCTTCACTTCTCCAGAAGCGTCCAAAACAATGACAAATACTCCCCAATACGACCTTGAATGCGCCGGTGTGACCAAGAACTTCGGGTCCTTCCAGGCTGTCAAAGGCGTCTCCTTCGACATCCCGAGCGGTTCGTTCTTCTCCATTCTAGGTCCATCCGGCTGTGGCAAAACCACTTTGATGCGCATGATTGCCGGATTTGAGGAGCCCACATCAGGCGACATCAAGATCAAGGGCAGGTCCGTTCTCGGAACGCCGCCGAACAAGCGGAACGTCAAGATGGTGTTCCAGCATCTGGCTTTGTTTCCGATGATGAACGTCTATGAAAACATTGCTTACGGTTTGCGCTGTACCGGCATGAACAACGCGGACATCAAAACGAAAGTACACGATGTCCTGGAGCGGATTGCGCTTCCCGATGTTGCGGAACGTGAAATCCATCAATTGTCCGGTGGTCAGAAGCAGCGGATCGCGATTGCCCGCTGTATGGTGCTCGACCCGGACGTTTTGCTCCTCGATGAACCGCTGGGCGCGCTCGATCTGAAGCTGCGCGAAGCCATGAAGATCGAGTTGAAGCTGCTGCAGCACCAGTTCAACACCACGTTTATCTACATCACGCACGACCAGTCCGAAGCCTTGGTCATGTCCGACAACGTCGCCATCATGAACCAAGGTGAGTTCGAACAGATCGGCACCCCGCAAGAGCTTTATCACAAACCAAAGACGGCTTTCGTCGCGGGCTTTGTCGGCGACAGCAACCGCTGGTCGGGCACCGTCAAATCGAGCGACGGCACCGGCGGAAAGGTCGAAACCTCCCAAGGCCTGCCGATGAGCTTCTCCGCAGCTGGCCAGAACACGGTCGCGGAAGGCTCCAAGGTCGACATTTTCGTGCGGCCGGAATTCATCCACACGGTCCGGGCATCGGAAAGTGGCTCTGGTGGCATAGAAGGCGACAACCGAATGGATGGCGTCGTCGATAGCCTTCTCTTCAATGGCGCCAACAGCCGGGTTCTTGTGCGCTCCGGGAATGGAGAGCTGATTGAATCTGATGTCACGCTGACCGGCCACAATGACATCAAACCGGGTGAAGAGGTCCGCTTGATCTGGTCGTCGAAGCAGGCCATGTGCTTTGCGCACGAGGAGCGTGCCTGATGCAAAAGGACATCAAACGCCTCTCTTTGATCCTCTTGTTTGCGCCCTTTGCGCTCTGGATCATTCTTTTGATCATTCTGCCACACATTGGCATGGTGATCCTGTCTCTCAAGGAAAAGGTTGCGCCGCGTGTCTACGAATACAGCTTCGCCAATTACCTTGAGTTCATCAACGAACCGATCTACTGGAACACGCTTCTGCGCACTGGATCGATGTCACTCCTGGTGACAGCGCTGGCGCTGCTGATCGGCTTTCCAATCGCCTACTACATTGCAAAAATCGCAGGGCCACGGGCGCGCGGCGGGCTCTTTTTGCTCTGCCTCATCCCGCTTTGGGTGAGTGACCTGATCCGCTCGTTCGGCTGGATTCTTTTACTGCGGGAAACCGGCGTGATCTCCAGTTTTCTTGTCTGGACCGGTGTTATCGGAAGCCCGGTGGAGTTCCTCTACAACGACGTCGCGGTGATTATCGGTCTCGTCTACACCGTCATCTTGTTCATGATTGTTCCGCTTGTCTCTACGCTCGACGGGATGGACAATTCCATGATCGAGGCGGGATACAATCTTGGCGGTAACGGCTTCACGGTGCTGCGCAAGATCATCGTGCCCTATGCGATGCCAGGGATCGTTGCCGGCTGCATCGTAACGTTCATGCTGACGGCTGGGTCTTACCTCACGCCGATCCTGCTTGGCGGCAAGAATTCCAGCTGGTTCACGGAGCAGATCTACAACCAGTTCATCACCCGGTTTAACTGGGAAGGCGGCGCGGCCTTCGGTATGTTGCTTTTGCTGTTCACCTCCATCGTCATCTGGCTCGGCTTGAAGCTGAGTGGTCAGACGCTGGCCAACACTGTTGCCAAGAGCTGAGGAGGATGATCATGCTTGCGACAAACAAGACAACGCCGTTCCTCGTTGGATACCGGCTCTATGTACTGGCCTTCTTCATTTTTCTGGCTGCTCCGCTGATTTCAGCCGGCGCCTTTGCCTTCAATGACAGCTTGTTCCCGGCGTTGCCGTGGCAAGGCTTCACACTGGACTGGTTCTTCTCCGACACTGAACCAAAGCTCGGCATGTTCCATGACCGGCGGCTTCTTCAAGGTCTATACTACTCGTTCGTGATAGCGATCTTTGTGGCCGCACTTTCGGTGTTCGTTGGCACAACCAATGCGTTCCTCTTTGTTCGCGGAGATTTTCCGGCCAAGAACTTCTTTTACATTCTCATGGTCGTACCGCTGGTGATCCCGGGCGTTATCCTTGGCATCTCCATCCTGGTGCTTGCTAGCGACACGGCGAACTACGTTGAGAACCGGTTCGACCTGGAACTGGAGTTCCTGCGGCCGGGCATGCTTCTGGTGGTCTTGGGCCAGTTCTCCTTCATTGCGACCATCACCTCTCTTGTGATCACCGCCCGGTTGAAGAAGTTCGACGAAACAATGGAAGAGGCCGCGTTCAATCTCGGTGCCAGCCGGGCACGGGTGCTTCGCACAATCACCCTCCCCTTCCTGCGGCCGGCGATGATCGCAGCGGGGATCGTTGCCTTCCTGGTGTCGTTTGAAAACTTCAACACGACGCTGTTCCTGGTCGGCTCCGAGGCTCCGCTTACCATCACCATGTATGACCGCATGGCCAAGGTTGGATCGACACCGGTTCTGAACGCGGTCTCGTTCTTCCTGATGGTTGGCTCTGGCCTGCTGGCGCTCCTGTCCATCCTCGTCCAGCGTGACAAGAACGCTTAGAGCGGAGACACCATGGCTGAGTTTGACTTTGTCATCGTCGGCGCCGGTTCTGCCGGTGCCGCCGTGGCAGACCGCTTGTCTGAAAGCGGCAAGTATTCGGTTTGCGTGCTGGAGGCTGGCGGCTCGGATCTGAACTTCTGGATCTGGGTGCCGGTCGGCTACGGCAAGGCGTTCTACAACAAGCACATCAACTGGATGTACTACACCCAGCCGGATCCGGGCTTGAACAACCGCGAAGGGTATTGGCCGCGCGGCAAGGTGCTTGGCGGGTCCAGCTCGATCAATGCCATGGTCTATATCCGCGGCCAGCACGCGGATTTCGAAGACTGGAAAACCATGGGCAATCCGGGCTGGGGGTGGGATGATGTCCTGCCCTACTTCAAGCGTTCCGAAACCAACGACGCCGGCGCGGATGAGTTCCGCGGCGGCGACGGCCCGCTGCACGTTTCCAGCGTGGACAAGCAAGCACACCCTCTGTGTCAGAATTTTTTCCGGGCCAGCGAACAGGCCGGTTTCAAGTTCAATCCCGATTTCAATGGCGCGGACCAGGACGGTGTCGGTCACTACCAGATCACGACCAAAGGCGGTTTTCGCATGTCGACGGCCCGGGCGTACCTGTCCCGGGCGAAAAAGCGGCCGAATGTCACCATCCTGACAAAAGCCCACACCAAACGCGTTATTCTGGACGGCAACCGGGCAACTGGCGTCATCTATGACAAGGATGGCAGTGAGCAGACAGTCACTGCGCGCCGCGAGGTGATCTTGAGTGCGGGAGCCATCAACTCACCGCAAATCCTGATGCTTTCGGGTATAGGAGACGGCGCAGAGCTTCGGGCCAAGGGTGTAGAGCCCAAAGTCCAGAGTGCAGCCGTTGGCAAAAACATGCAGGACCACCTCGGCCTTGATTATCTCTACAAGTCCAAGGTGCCGACCCTGAACCAGCAGCTCTACCCGTGGTGGGGCAAGCTGGTTCAGGGCATCCGGTATGTTCTGACCCGTGGCGGACCGCTCTCCATCAGCCTCAATCAGGGCGGCGGGTTTGTAAAGAGCAATCCGGAGTGCGAACGGCCGAACATGCAGCTCTACTTTTCTCCGGTCAGCTACACCAAGGCGCCGAAGGGGCGACGCCCGCTTATGAACCCGGATCCTTTCGCTGGTTTCCTGTTCGGAATGCAGCCGACCCGGCCAACGAGCCGCGGACATGTTGAGCTGAAGTCTTCAGATCCTTACGAGGGATTGGCCATCCATCCGAACTCCTTGAGCACAAATCATGATTGCAAGGAGATGATCGAAGGATGCCGGCTGCTGCGGAAGATCGCGGCGAGCCCGGCACTTCAGGAAGTCATCGAGACGGAGTTGACACCCGGCCCGGAGGTTCAAACAGACGAACAGATGCTGGATGATGTCCGCAACCGCTGCTCGACAGTTTTCCACCCAGTCAGCACGTGCCGGATGGGGCCGGACAGGTCGGACAACGTCGTAGATCCGCGTTTGAGGGTTTACGGTGTCGAGGGCTTGCGTGTTGTCGATGCCTCGATTTTTCCGACGGTTACATCCGGAAACACGAATGCTCCGGCGATCATGGTCGGCGAAAAAGGCGCAGATCTTATTCTGGAAGACGCCAGGTCAGCATAAGGGACAAGCAGCATGGGAAGCGATGTGTTTGCGGCGGACTACAAGACAACGCCCTATTGGCAAGACATTGCGCCCAAGGTTTCTCTGCTTGAGCAGGACCTCCCCGATGAAGTCCATGTCCTGATTATCGGGGCTGGCTACACCGGCTTGAATGCGGCACTACAGACCGCATCCGAGGGACTGGGCACGCTGGTGATCGATGCCGAACACCCTGGTTGGGGCTGCAGTCTCAGAAACGGCGGCCAGCTCTCAACCAGCCTGAAGCCCTCATTTAGCGCATTATCGGGGCGCTACGGCAAGGAACTGGCAACCGCGCTTTGCCAGGAAGGCCAAGCGTCTCTCGATTATATGCACCAGCTTTCAGCGGGCGGTCTGGACATGGGGTTGAAGGAGGTCGGCCGGTTTCACGGGGCCCACAAGGCGCATCTTTACGACAAGCTCGCAAAGGAAGCTGCAACAGGGCATCCGGTTTGGAAACCAGACACCTTTATGGTTTCAAAGAATGATATGGCCTCTGAGCTCCGCACGGAGGCCTATCACGGCGGCATCGTCTTTCCGCATCATTGCAGCGTTGATGTCTCAAAATATCATCCAGCGCTGCTGACGCGGGTCCTGGAAACCGGCGCTCATGTCATTGGCAATTGCCGGGCTTTGTCCTTGGAGCGGACCGGATCTGGTTTCAAGGTACTGACCGAACGCGGTGAGATCCGCGCCGGGAAGGTCATTCTGGCCACCAACGGCTATTCCGGCCCCCTGTCGCCATGGCATCAGCGCCGGGTCATCCCGATCGGGTCTTATGTCATTGCGACCGAAGCGCTGCCAACAGAGCTCGTGGACCGTCTGTTTCCAACGGACAGGATCCTCTCTGATACACGGAAGCTGGTTTATTATTACCGGCTGTCGCCGGACCGGAAGCGCGTTCTGTTTGGCGGCCGGGTTTCCTTGGCCCTGGAACACCATGAGACACTCACGGGTTTGTAAATCCCAAAGGCGGATCGTAAAGTCATCTGACGCTGAGTACAAAAACATGCTAGGATTCGAGGACCCATGGCTCGGCGCCGTCCACAGCTGGAGCGCATTGACCCAGTCGCGGTGTCCATTCAGCGGGAAGCATTCACCCGTTTGGCAGTTCCATATACGGATACTGCTATCGGCACTACCACTCGCCAAGACACGATCATTGTACGTCAAGCTCACGATACCCTCTGTATGTCCTTCCA
>ERZ1023313.45-NODE-45-length-70825-cov-5.180373_pt1 | contig 70825 bp, 72 predicted proteins | sample MGYA00521233_ERZ1023313 | MGnify/ENA primary metagenome ERZ1023313 (study PRJEB32759, sample SAMN07749866) | skin metagenome | biome: transportation; feature: city; material: polyester macromolecule | host: Homo sapiens | place: Hong Kong:TKO line | collected... | reverse complement strand
GGCTTGATGGCCTTGGGTCCTTCGGTAACGGCAAGCCACACGCGGTCTGGGCCGGTGTGCAGCTGACATCGGCTTTGTCTGAGCTTCAAAGCGAGCAAGAGCGCATTCTGCAACGGCTTCACTTGCCGGCAGAGCGGCGCAAGTACGTGCCTCATGTCACTCTGGCCCGCTGTAAAACATCCAATAATGAAGATGTGGCCAAGTGGTTGTGTGAGCGCGGTAACTTCCAGGCTCCGCCATTTATTGCAGGCCGGTTTGTCTTGTTCTCTGCAAAATCAAGTGTTGGTGGTGGGCCATACTTAGTGGAAGAAGCTTACCCACTGGCAGCTTGAGTGTTTCGCGAAGGTCCGATCTTCGGGTTTGCGGATCTCATGTCCAGCGGAAGCGCAAGATTTTGCCGCGACCCCATGAGGTCGTATCAGTGACGCAGCTTCCGTGAACGCGAATTGTGACCGTCAGAAACTTTCCGCTGAGTTTTTGATTGATAATTTGAAATTTTTTTTGCTGGCTTAGTATTTAGCCGTATTCATCATCTTTTGGTTGTATTTTTGAAAGAGATTCAATCAAAATACCATCAAATTTCCAGTTTTCAGAGATAGGTCGTAAAGGAAAATTAATTCGTTTTGCTTCTTCTGTACTTACCTTTCGTGAGTTGTGTGATGCATCTTGCGGTAATAAAAAAGAGTCTGTGCAATCATGAAGTCAATCACCAATCTGTCGATCGCCGCTCGTGTGGGCAGTCTGTCGGCCATCACCGTTGTTGCAATCGTTCTCCTGTTTTTTGTCGCCCGGCATAGCCAGGATCTTGTCAGCACCGAAAATGATCGCCTCGCTGAATACTCCCAGATGGACTACTACGTGTCCCAAGTGCTGGCGAAGGCGCAGGACATGAGGCGGTTGGAAAAGGACTTCTTGCTGACGAAAGACAAGACGCTTCAGGCCACTTATGCTGAGCGTTATGGCGAAGCAGTAGAGTTTTTGAAACTGACTGCGGAAAAACCGGAAGCTGCCGATCAGATGCCGGTGATCGAAAGCCTTGAGACTACGCTTGCACAGCATAAATCCGATTTCGATGCGATTGTGGTTCAATCCACGGAAATGGGTTTGAACGAGAAAGTTGGTCTGAAAGGTGAGCTTCGCGGCGCTGTTCATAACGTCGAAGAAAAGTTGAAAGCGGCCAACCTGGATGCGCTGACAGTCAAAATGCTCATGATGCGCCGTCATGAGAAGGACTTCATGCTTCGCGGCGACGATAAATACATCGGCCGGATCGATGACCGGCGCAGTGAATTTGCAGAAATGCTTCCCAACAGCGGCCTGCCGGATGCGGAGCAAAAAGAAATCAGCGCGCTTCTTGATACATACCAGGCGGCTTTCAAAAAATTTGCTGAAAAGGCCCAGTTCATTGATGCGCAGGTTGCGGCCGCGGACGAGACTTTCGCGAAGATCATGCCGGATTGGGCAAAGCTCTCCGAAGCCGCTTATCTTGGAAAGCAGGCTGCAAGTGCCGGTCTCGACTCTGCGCGCAGTTTCTCGAACAACCTCTTCCTTGTGATCGGGTCGATCAGTTTGATCCTGGCGATTGGGCTTGGTTGGCTAATCGGACGCAGCATCACACGCCCGATCAAAGACCTCACCGGAGTCATGAACGAATTGGCGGGCGGCAACAACGATGTGACTGTCGGCTATGCTGACCGCGGCAATGAAATCGGGAGCATCGCCCGTGCAGTGGAAGTCTTCCGCGCAAACGCCATCCGGACTCTGGAGCTTGAACAGGAGCAACAGGATCGCACGGCGCGGGCCGAAGAAGAAAAACGCGCATTGATGGAGAACCTGGCAAGCCAGTTCGAAGCTTCCGTGGGTGCAATTGTGGAGCGTGTTTCAAGCACCGCTGCCAATCTGGATCAGAGCGCACAGACCATGGCACGTGTCTCGGAAAACACCAGCGAACGCGCTGAAGTAGCAGCGTCAGCCTCTGCGCAGACGACAGAAAATGTCTCCGTCGTTGCGTCTGCTGCTGAGGAAATGACCGCATCAATCAGCGAGATCAATGAGCAAATCATCCGTGCGTCCGCTGCTTCCAAGAGCGCGGCCCAGGATGTGACGGGCACCGCTACCCAGATGGAAACACTTGCCAACATGGCCGACCGTATCGGTGAAGTTGTTTCGATGATTTCCGATATTGCCGAGCAGACCAACCTCCTCGCACTGAACGCAACCATCGAATCTGCCCGCGCTGGCGAGGCCGGGAAGGGGTTCGCGGTTGTTGCCAGTGAAGTGAAGGCACTCGCGAACGAAACGGCCAAGGCAACGGAAAACATTTCGGAGCTGGTGACCGAAATTCAGGCGGAAACCAAGACCGCGGTTGGCTCTATCGCAAAAATCGGCGATGTCATGCGCGATCTGGAACAGTCTTCGACCGCGATTGCGTCCGCAATGGAAGAGCAAGGCGCGACGACCCAAAGCGTTGCTGAAAACGTTGCCCAGGCCGCGAATGGTACCCGGGATGTTTCGGACAGCATCAAGGTCGTGAAAGACGCATCGGTGGAATCCAGCGATGCAACCCATGCGGTCCAATCCAGCATCAATGACCTGACCGAACAGTCCAATTTACTGCGCGACGAAGTGAACCGCTTCCTTGGCCAGATCCGGGCAGCTTAAACGGAACGGTCAGCGATCCAGCAGCTTGGCATAAACGTCGAGCGTCTTGGTGCACATTGTTTCAACGGTAAAATTCCGGCTCGCATGGGTCAGGCCTCGGCCTGTCAGTGCGAGCCGGTCTTCTGCTGACAGTGCAAGCGCAGTCTTGATCGCCGAGGCCAGCGCATCGCTGTCACCAGGCGAAACGCGCCATCCGGTGCGGTCTTTTTCTGCAGCATCGGGCGGTGCCAGCACGGTTTCGGGCACTGCGCCAAGGTCAGAAACGATGACTGGAACACGGGCCGCTTGTGCTTCAACAGCGGCTCGGCCGAAGGCTTCCGGTTCGATCGAGGCGACAACGGCAAGATCCGACAGCGCCATGGCCGCCGGCACGTCCGTGCAATGGCCGACCAGCCGGACCTGATCCTGCAGGTTCCAATCGGCAATCAACTGCTTCAACTCTGCCACATAACCGTCTCGGCCTTGAGCATCGCCGGCGAGAATGGCAATTGGTGCCGTTACCCCCGACGCCTTCAACGCGCCCATGGCCTCGATCAACACCTTCTGGCCTTTCCAGCTCGTCAGGCGGGCCATGTTCATAATGATCGGGCGGCCAGTAGGAACGCCCCAACTGTCTTTCAGGGCCTGCCGGCGAAGGGCACTGACGTTTTCCGGCGCGAGACCTTTCAAATCAGAGCCGCGATGGATCACGGTGATACGGTCTTTTGCAAAGGGGTGCCGATCGGAAATGAGATTGGCGATGTATTTTGAGTTCGCAATGACGGCGTCGCCGCGGGCCATGATTGAATTGTAAAGCCCTTTGACCGCATTCGATTGGCTGTAGCTGCCGTGATAGGTGGTGACGAACGGAATGTGTGTCCGCCGGGCGGCAAAGAGCGAAGACCAGGCCGGAGCCCGGCTCCGTGCGTGAATGATGTCAACGTCCTGCGCGCGGATGAGATCGCTCAACAGGCCCGCATTTTTCCAAAGCGTGATCGGATTTTTCGATTTGACCGGCAGTGTGAAATGCTGGGCGCCGATATCTTCCAGCTCGCGCACCATCTGCCCGCCCTGGCTAGCCACGAGCGCTGTTCCACCTGCAGCGATAAGAGCGCGGGCAATATCGACAGTGGTGCGTTCCGCGCCCCCGGAGTTCAGGTCCGGGATCACTTGCAATACGGTTAGGGCGGTGGGCAGGGACACCAGCAGGGCTCCGGGCGGTCTTTTAAATGACGGATGGCTGTGCCAAAGCACACCAGCAGAAGAAACTGAAAGAGAGCCATAGTATGGGCGCGGCGGAACCGCAATTCATTGAGGTTGGAAAAAACGGTCAGAGGCGGAAAATCGCTGTCCGGAAAGATCCAGGAAGATCGCCCGGTCTCATGTGGCTGTCGGGTTTCAAGTCTGACATGAGCGGAACCAAGGCCGAGGCCCTGTCTGCATTTGCTCGGGAGCGAGGGCAGGAAGCGGTTCGTTTTGATTATTCCGGGCACGGACTTTCGGAAGGGGTTTTCGAAGAAGCGTGCGTGTCCGACTGGCTTGAGGAAGCCGAGGCGGTGTTCGACACCTGCACGAGCGGCGAAACCATCCTTGTCGGCTCATCCATGGGCGGATGGATTGCTCTCCTGCTGGCTCTCTCACGCAAGGAAACAAGCCGGATAAAGGGTTTGATTTTGGTTGCGCCAGCGACTGACTTCACAGAAGAGCTGATGTGGAAAGAGCGGTTCTCAGACGATATTCGCGCGGCTATCTTGCAGGACGGACGCTGGGAGCAGCCGTCCGACTACAGCGATGATCCCTATGTCATCACCCGCAAGTTGATCGAAGACGGGCGGTCTCATTTGCTGTTCGGCAGCTCTCTTCATATCGAGGTGCCAGTGACGATCCTGCAAGGTGCGCTGGATCCGGATGTTCCACCTGGTCATGCGGAACGGCTGCTGCAGGCTCTGCCGCAGGATGATGTCACGTTTACAGTTGTTCCAGACGGTGATCACCGTTTGTCGCGGCCAGAAGACATCGAGTTGCTGATCCGGTCTGCCGCCTCCATGATTGGGTCTGTGTCCTCCTAAAGGCCCTTGGCGAGCGGCTTACGGATTCTGATTGGCGGAGCCTTAACGGCCTTGAATGACTTCCTTCTCGCAATCCAGAAGATGAATGGTCATCTCGGTGTAGAGGCTGAAGTCGCTCACCTTCGATGCACGCCCGCGCAGGAACATTTCAACATCATTGGACGCGTAATTGGCCGCAGTGGTTTTTCGCAAGAAACAGCTGCAACGGGGCGCGTCCATATTGCCTTTGCTCTCACACAAGGCGGTGTGTTCACTTGGCTGACCTGAGCCACCGGCCGTCCCGTCTGTTGTGCAGATTTGGCGAAGTTCATTCAACTTGGCGAGCGCCTGCGCAGACAGGCGGCCCGGTTCGTTGGCGTAGTAAAATGAGAGATCGACGTTGGAAAGACTTGTGTCCAGTGACTTGGTGAAAATGCAGCCGCATTGGTCTGCCGAGAGGCCAAGCTCAATCTGGCAGGCGTTCGACATTCGTGCCCATCTGTTTTCCGATGCTGAGAGCGGTTCGCTGGCAAAAGCGGGTGTCAGGACAAACCCAAATAGAATCGCGAAGAAACAGACAACAGTTCTCATTGCACCACCGAAATCGCTCTAGAGCCCTTGCCATGAAGCCTTAGCGCAGAAGTCTTTACGGGCAATGTATCTCAGATCGATGGTTTTCGATTAGACCGGGAGGGTTTCCTTGCCCTGTTTCTGGACACGGTACCAGGCCCAGAACAACCGCGCTGCCACGCCTCTGTTCGGTGCCCAATCCAAGGCAATCCGGTCCAGTGTTTTTACGTCCGGCTTTTCACTCAGTTCGAACGCGTCGCGAACAGCGATTTGAAGGGCAAGGTCTCCGCTTGGAAAAATGTCCGGGTGGCCTGCGCAAAAGAGAAGAAATATGTCGGCAGTCCATCGCCCGATCCCTTTGATCTCACACAGTTGGGTGTGCGCGTATTCGGCTGGGGCAGTTTCCAGACCGGCCAAGTCTAGTCCGTTCTCACAGGCTGTTGTTACGGCCCGCAGGGTGCGGATTTTGGGTTTGGACAAGCCAACTGCGGCCAGATCTGCATCGCCAAAGCTGGACAGGTTCTCAGCGGTCAATGGCGTGACCAAGGTCTGCAAGCGGGCAAATATAGCGCTTGCGCTGGCAACAGAGACTTGCTGGCCGGTGATGATGTGCGCCAATCCTTGAAAGTCAGCTGGCCGGCGGCGCAGGGGCAAAGGACCTGCCATCTCAGAAATGCTCTGCAAGCGTGGATTTGCGGTAAGAAGCTCCGAAAGCCCCCGGTTCAAGTCATCTTCTGTGTGAATTGGCTTCATCACGGGACTTCGACGATCTCCATACTTGCGTGGGGGCTTTGGAATGATAGGAACGGTTAGCCGTAAAAGACCCGCAGCTTCCAATCAACCGTTCTCAAGCTTCATGACTGAGCCCGTCTTTCGTTTCGCGCCATCTCCGAATGGCCATCTGCATCTTGGCCATGCCTTGTCGGCCTTGCTGAATGCCCGCGCGGCTGTTGCGTTGCATGGCCGGTTCCTGGTGCGCGTTGAAGACATCGACCAGACCCGGTGCACGCCTGAGCTGGAACGGGATATGTTTGGGGATCTGGCATGGCTTGGGGTTCCGCTTGATGAGCCGGTGCTGCGTCAGTCGGAAGCCTTTCCGCACTACCGGTCGGCGCTGGAAAAGCTTCAGGATCTCGGGCTGGTCTATCCGGCTTACCTGACGCGAACCGAGATCAAACGCTTCGTCAAGGATCACGAAGAACAGGGCAGCCTTTGGCCACGGGATCCGGATGGCGCGCCGCTTTATCCCGGAGACGATGCGGTTCTAAGCGAAGAGGAAATACAACAACGGTCTCAGAGCGATGCGCCCTTTGCCCTCCGGCTTGATATGAAGGCGGCTCTGAGCCGGATCGGAGAACCGCTCACCTGGCAGGAGTATGGGGCGGAAGGTCCTGCGTTGTTCGAACCAGCGAAATCCATCGCCGTTGATCCCGCTGCCTGGGGCGATGTAGTTCTGGCCCGGAAAGACACGCCGACCAGCTATCACCTCTCCGTTATCGTCGATGACGCGCGCCAGGGAATCACGGATGTGCTGCGCGGCCAGGATCTTTATGCAGCAACAAGCGTCCACCGCGTGCTTCAGCACCTGTTGGACCTGCCGGAGCCCCGATACCGCCATCACCGGCTGATCCTTGGTGACGATGGCCGCAAATTGTCCAAGTCAAACCGGGATACAAGCCTGCGATCCTTGCGGGAAGCCGGCGTGACACATCCCGGCCTTCGCAAGCGTATTGGGCTCTAATGCTCTGCCTTATTCACTACATCCCGAGCACATACTCCAGGAACCAGATCCAGAGACTTGTCGTTAAAACGGCGAGCGCTGTGGTTACGGTGATCGCGTTCGCTGACATAGCGTGACCGGTGCCATATTTGTTCGCGAAAACATAGGCATTGATCCCGGTTGGGCAGGCGGCCGTCAAAGTGGAGACCGCCACCCAGAGCGGTGGCAAGTTGAAAACGAAATACCCCAACGAGAACACAGTTGCCGGCATGATGACGATCTTGATCGCTGATAGAACCAGCCCGGGCAGTATGTTGCCGCGCATGCCATATTGAACAAGGCTCATACCCAGCGAAATCAGGGCGAGAGGCAGTGCGGTTGCGCCGATCCGGTTCAGCAGATCACTTGCCAAAGACGGCAGGTCAAACCCGGTCATGCGCCAGCAGAACGCGGCGATTATGGTGATCACAAGCGGATTGCGGATCAGGCTCTTCGCGGCGCTTTTAATCAAGGTCAGTACCGGCGGGCTTTCCCCGCCGCTGTCATGGGCAGCGGCCCGCTCCATAACAATCGCCATCAAAACGGTCATGAAAGCCAGGTGGATGGAAACGATGAGCAGCAAGGGGACCAGGCCGTCATCCCCGTAAACCGCTGCGACCAGTGGCAGGCCGACCAGAATTGTATTTGCAAAAGCCGCCGAGATCGCTCCGATCGCACCTGCCCGGGCATCGCGCCCGAAGCCTTTGCGAATGACGAGAGTTCCAAGTGTCCAAGCGCACGCGATCCCGAGAAAATAACTCGCCCAAAGCGCCCATGGCAGTCCTGCCGACAGATCTGCTGTCACAAGCGTCCGGAAAATCAGGATCGGAATGGCGACCACATAGACAAATTCGCCGAGCGCTTCGCTTACCTTCATGCTGAGGATTTTGGTTCGGGCCAGGCCGTATCCAAAGCCGATCAGCAGAAAGACAGGGGCGACGATTGTGAGTGTTTGAACAAACATGCCTTTGACGGGGCTTGAGCATGGCTGGTGGACACCGGCCAGCGGGGAAGGTAAGCAAGTCTGTCATACTGGTTCGCTGGAGATCGGGACGCAAGCCCCTGATGCCATCCGTTTTGAATTGGGGTCGCGCCGAATGGCTGAATACGATGAGGACAGTGTCAATCTTGCGCTTCTGGCGCATGATTTGCGCACGCCCTTGGGCGCCATGCGGTTGACAGCTGAACTGATTGAAACAGGGCCTTTGAATGATGCGCAATCAGAGCAACTGTCCGTGCTCATGAGGGCCATCGACTCTCTCGAGCAGATGACAACCGAATTGATTGCGGATGCAGCTCCTGGGGATGCGGGCGAAGATGCAGCCGTTTCAATATCATCACTTGTTCACGATTGTGCAGATCTGTTTCGTGTGGCTGCCGAGAAAAAAGGCCTGAAACTCACGGTCCGGCTTCAGGACACGGCTGGCGCGTGCCAGACTGGTGCTGCTGGCCAGCTCCGACGGGCTGTCTCTGCCTTGCTTGACAATGCGATCAAGTACACGGAGAGAGGCGGGATCAGTCTTGAGGTGATTTCCTGTCCGTTTCCTGAAAAGCAGCTTGGATCCTCCGAGCAATCGACTGCGAGCACTGCAGACGCCTACTGGGTGAGCCTCTCCATCACAGACACAGGACCTGGTATTGATCCAACGGAACGGGATGATCTGTTCCGTCCTTTTGTGCGAGGGCGCAGAGCTCGGGAAAACACACCGGGGAGCGGTCTTGGTCTTTGGGGAATCGCCCAAACGGTCCGGCAAATGGGCGGCGTCTTGAACCACTCCTCCCCGGAGGCGGGCGGCAGCCGCTTCGAAGTGCAAATTCCTGTAAGGCCGGCCGCGCCCGGGTTTAAAGTTGCCAAGATTGCTTCAAAGGCGGGCGCGGAAGACAATGAACTTCCTGACCATGTCCTGATCGTGGACGACAATGAAACCAATTGCCGCCTCTTGGCCGCCTTGTTGGAGTCCTTTGGCGTGACCTCCGACATTGCTCATTCGGGCGAAAATGCGATTAGACTGGCTCTGGAGAAGGAATACGGGGCCGTTCTCCTGGATCTTCACATGCCCGGCATGGGTGGTCTTGAAGTCGCCCAGGAGCTGCGCCGAAACCGGCCGGCGGAGGAGTTGCCGCTGATAGCGGTTACTGCAGCTCTGGAAGCCTTCGGCGATGACTTACTGCGCAAGGCTGGATTTATGGAGGGGTTGGGCAAGCCGCTGGCGCCGTCTGCTCTTTACGATGTCCTCGTAAGAGCGCAGCAACTCAAGAGTGTTCACTGGATCTAACCAGTCGTCGAGACGGGCAGCGGTGTGGTCTCTAGGCTTTTGCGATCTCTATTGCCAATTCGAGCGCATCGGCGAGGCGATCATCGCCCCAGAACAGTTCGCCATTTTGAAGCACGAAACTGGGTGCACCGAAAATACCTTTGTCTTCCGCCTCGCCGACAGATGCGCGCAACGCGTCCTTTATTTCTGGCGATTTAGCAGCCTCAAGAACGTCCTTGGCAGGAGCGCCTGCCTCCAGGAGGAGGTGCGCCAAAAAGGCTTCATCGGAAATGTCCTCACCGCTGCCGAACTCGGCAATAAAAACGGCGCGAGTGAAGTCGCCGATCCAAGGCTGTGTCCGCCCTGCCTGAGCAATCCGCGCGGCCAGCAATCCGGCCTGAGGAAATGGATCCGGGATAGTCAGCGGCAGGCCATACCGGGCGCATTGGCGCTCCATATCCCGCCACATGTAACGGCCTTTGGACGGATAAAGGTTGAACGGCGACGTGTCCCAGCCGCTCTTCTTGAAAATCGGGCCAAGCAAGAATGGTCTCCAGGATACGTTCACCCCGGCATCCCGCGCCTGCGTTTCAATCCGCATTGCAGACAAGTAACTGTAAGTAGAGCCGAATTCGTACCAGAACTCGATCGTCGGCTGCTTTGACGCATGCAGTTGAACAACGTTGGACTGGAGTTTCGGGTCAGTGGTCATGGAGCGATCGAGTTTTTCATGAAGCACGCCGGAGAAAACGGCAGGAAAGGATTGGATGCGCAACAGGGATGCGGTAAACAGCGGCCATGATCGACACGCGTTTGACAAAGCATATCCAGAACATTGCCTCAAGCAAAGCTGTTGTCTGGTGCATTGCACATCCGTTCTTGGCCACCATCGCCTATGTCGCGCTGGTGTCTGCGTTTTTTCTGGCCTTTCCCCGAACCGATTTGTGGGTAAGCGGTCTGTTCTACAGTCAAACGGATGGCTTTTGGGCGCAACACAATCCGTTCCTGCAAAAAGTCCGGCATCTTGGACCGTATCTGGTTCAAACGATCGCCATCTGTTCGGTGGCCATTTTGGTGATCAAGTTGTTGCTGCCAGGCCGGCCTCCAATCGTGCCGCTGCGAAAGCCGGTGTTTCTCATCTCCACATTGATCCTGGGACCGGGCATCCTGGTCAACTCGATCCTGAAGGACAACTGGGGTCGCCCACGGCCGCGCTCGATCGAGGAGTTTGGCGGGGAGTTGCCTTTTCAACCGGTCTGGAAAATGACCGATTACTGCGAACGGAATTGCTCGTTTACGTCCGGCGAAGGGGCTGCGGGTATCTGGCTCGTGACGATGGCGTTTCTGGTTCCGGCTTCTTGGCGGAAGGCGGTTCTCGCATTTGTGCTGCCGCTGTGTCTGATCCTGTCAATCAACCGGGTCGCCTTCGGCGGGCATTTCTTCTCCGACACCATGTTGTCCTGGGGGCTGACGTTCCTTGTGATCCTGAGCGTCTATTGGCTGCTTTATTTGAAAAACCCGCCCCTCATGACGGATCAGGGGCTGGACGAGTGGTTCACCCGAAACGGCCGGCGGCTGCACCGTTTGGCAAAACGGCTTCTTGTCCGGTTGCGTCAAGCCCTTCGCGGTTCCGGGAGCGCACAGTCGGAGAGCTAAAGAGCCCAACGGGTCACTTTTTTCTCGGCCGAGTGCGTTTGAGGATCCGGGCAAATCGCAATGGCGACCGGTCTTCCACCCAGGTGATCATGCCATTCAGGTGCGGTGCTGACTTGCGGCGTTTGCGCAGGTGGCGGGCTGCGCTCCGGCTTGTGCCGATGATGACCACACTGCCGAGCGCCAAGAGCGGGACGCCAGTCGGGATCGGCAACCATACGGTCGCCAGGCCGAGCAGGATGAGAACAGCGGCCAGTGACCACCACAGGATTTTCATTTCAGCGCCAGAAATTGAAACGATCAATTTCTGAATAGCGCAGCGACTGAGACGGATTTATGAACCTCTTGGTTCGAACGTCACAAATGCGCTTTCAAAGCGGTCAGCAAGGATCGGCTGCCAACATCAATCATTTGGTAGACCCGTTCGAAACCATCATCGCCGCCATAATAGGGATCCGGCACATCTGTTGGTGGTGAGTTCAGGAACAAACGCAGGCCGGGATGGTCTTTCCTGGTGCGTGATTTTAGCGTGCTCAGGTTGTTTGAGTCCATCGCCAAGATGAAATCAAACTGCGTGAAATCGCGATCCGTCACCTGACGGGCGCGCTGTGCGCTCAAGTCAATTCCGTGCCGAGCGGCGACTTCAATCGATCGGGGATCCGGCGGGTCTCCTGCGTGCCAAGCGCCCGTTCCAGCTGAATCAATTAGAAAGCGATCGCTCAATCCGGCATTTTCCACTGTGGCGCGAAAAACCCCTTCGGCGAGCGGTGAACGGCAGATGTTGCCAAGGCAGACGAAAAGTACTGAAGTCATAAGCCTATCAACCGAGCATAGTCGCCGCTGTCAAGCGGATCGGCTGCGGTCCTGACACTTGCTGTCGGGTACACGTTTTGAAAACCATCCCTCAGAGTGCCGGGCGCCGAGTTGTGAACCACCGGCACAAAGGTCGATGAGGGAAAAAATGAAGGCGTCGGGTTTGGCGGTGATTGAAAGACTCAGCAAGGTCAGGTGGCCCGTTTGGCTGAAGGGGGTGGCTTCTGCTGGCATCACGTCAACGGATCCCTATGTCCGGCGACGGCAGATGGTCGTGAACGTTTCGGCGCTGGTTGGCATAGCCGACAACCTGTTTCATACGATCCAGAACCTGACCTATGCATTTCATGAACTGATGCCGCTCAGCATTTATGGGCTCATCATGATCTGCCTGTTTGCCGCGACTTCGCGACTGCATTGCTTTGGCGACAACATTGCGGCGATCTATTTCGTAATGGTGATTGCGACCGGAAACACGTTCGTAGTTTGGACGCTAGGTTTGGAAAGCGGGACACAGGCCTATTTTGCCCTCGGTGGTGCGGCCTTCATCTTTTTTGGAGTGGGACATTGGCGCCTTTTCGCAGGCTGTTTCTGTCTTGCTCTGGTTCTTCTGGTTTCTGCGTACGTCTTTGCGCCGAACGTTGGGCCTGTGATGCCTCATGACCTTGCCTTTCGAAAGCAATTGGCAGCGCAGGTCATGGTCAATGTTCTGATCATCTCCAGTGTCTTGATTGTATATGCCTTGACGGCGTTGCATCGCGCTGAGGCTGCCTTGGCAGCCGAACACGAGCGGGCCGAAACCTTGATCGAGACCATCATGCCCCGGGCAATCGCAGACCGGCTAAAAAAGGCGCCAGAAACAAGAATTGCTGACCGGCATGACGCTGTGACCGTGCTTTTTGCAGATCTCGTTGGGTTCACTCCGGCAGCGCGGAACCTTCAACCGGATGAGGTGGTCGGGTTTCTTGATGGCTTGTTTCGGCATTTCGATCATCTGGTCGAAGAGTTTGGCGTTGAAAAAATCAAGACGATCGGGGATGCGTACATGGTGGTTGGAGGGCTGCAGAGTCCGCCCCACGAGGCTGCGGTTGCGGTCGGTCATCTGGCGCTCAAGATGATGAGTGTGATCCAGTCCAGTGAACCGCTCAGTGGTGTGCATTTGAACTTGCGGATTGGTATTCATACTGGACCAGCCATTGCCGGTGTTATTGGAAAGCGGCGGTTTTCCTACGATGTTTGGGGGGATGCCGTAAACGTTGCGAGCCGCATGGAATCGCATTCCGTGGTTGGAGAGATCCAGGTGACGGACGCATTTCGTAAAACGGCCGGGCCTAATTTCGACTATCAAGAGCGAGGCGCTGTTGAAATCAAGGGTGTCGGCAAGATGCAGACAGCCTTCTTAAGGGGAGTGAAACATGGTTGAAAAGCTGACGCCGGAGGAGCGCTCTGCTGGTTTGGAGAGCCTAGAGAATTGGCAACTCGTCAATGGCCGGGATGCAATCACCGCGACTTTCAAATTCGGTGATTTTTTAGAAGCCTTTGGGTTCATGACACAAGTTGCCCTGGCCGCAGAGAAGATGAACCATCACCCTGAGTGGTTTAACGTTTACAACACTGTCGAGATCACCTTGGCAACACACGACGTCGGTGGACTGAGTGCCTTGGATTTGAAGCTTGCGAAAAAGATCGATCAGTTCGCGGGAAAATAATCGCGCCGTGATGCATGCTCCGGCGTTTGGGTGCATCCAAAGAGCAGGCTCCGAACTCTGCGGTTCGTTTCCGTTCATCCAGTAAAACGGCTTAGCCCTTCCGGATTACGAAGCTGTGCCCTGTTTCGGTCTTTTCTTTGTCGACCAATGTATGGCCCTGTTCCTGACAGAAGTGCGGGATGTCAATCTCCGCCATCGGATCCGTTGTTTGAACAGTGAGCTCTGCACCGGCATTCAGTCTTGAAAGTGCTTTTTTTGTTTTCAGAACCGGAAGCGGGCATTTCAGGCCCATCAAATCCAGGGTGTTTTCGGTCACGCGCAGAACTCCATTCACAGCACCTTGCTTAACTTGCATATATATCCTGGAAACGGGCGCCGAGAATACCCTGGTGGTGCCGTGAAAAGAGGATCCTTTGATGAGCGATGGTCTGGTAAGTCCGATAGACGTCCTGGACTTTTGGTGGGAAGCGGGCGCAGTGAAATGGTTCGCAAGCGATGATGGTTTTGATGCGCGCTGCCGGGACACGTTCCTTGCTACGATCAAGGCGGCACAGCAGGGCGACCTGGATGAATGGGTTGAAACGCCGAGTGGTGCCCTAGCTTTGATTCTTCTGCTGGACCAGTTCACCCGTAACGTCTTTCGAGGATCAGCAGAAGCATTTGCCGCCGATCCAAAAGCGGTTGCGATAGCAGAGGCGGCTGTCGCACGTGGATATGACAAGGCGTTCCCGAAGGCGGTTCGGGTATTCTTTTATCTGCCCTTTGAGCACGCTGAAGATATGCAGCTTCAGGAGCGTGCGGTGGATTTGTGCCAGCGGCTCGGAAACATGGAGTTTTACCACTACGCATTGATCCATATGGATGTCATCCGCCGCTTCGGCCGATTTCCACACAGAAACGACATTCTGGGCCGGGCGTCTACCGAAGCCGAGATCGCCTTCTTAAAAGGTGGTGGATTCTCCGCCTAACCTTACGGCCTTCAAGGTTGCGTTTGCGGCAGATCTTCGGATCTGCCGTTTTTTTATGCGTGTGTGCGCTGCACAAAAATTTTGCCCATTGTTTCAGCAAATTGAACTCACCTGTTTAATTCTTGTGCAAAATTGTTGCCTGAAAAACCATCACTACTTTGCTTGAAAATCTGCTCGCCGTTGAAACTCTTGCCCGGTAAACGCCGGAAAACAGCCGTTTATTGAATCAAATCTTCAAGTTGGCACGGTCTTTGTAAAGGAGAGCGCAACACCGGTTCGTGTGCCGACTGTCGGCGCCACCAAGATCCAAGGCCCATCCAGAGGGGAACAACGGACATAGAGGCGGATCGGTTGCGGAGCTTCTTCGCCGGGAAGGGGCACTAAAGAGGGGAATGGAACGAGCAATGAAAATAGTGATGGCCATCATCAAGCCGTTCAAGCTCGACGAAGTGCGTGATGCCTTGACCGGCATCGGCATCCAGGGGCTCACGGTTACAGAAGTGAAGGGCTACGGCCGCCAAAAGGGTCATACCGAAATCTACCGCGGGACCGAATATGCGGTCAGCTTTCTTCCGAAGCTGAAGATCGAAGTCGCCGTAGACGGCGGATCTGTCGACAAAGTCGTCGAGGTCATCTCCGGGGCCGCCAAGACCGGTCAAATCGGGGACGGCAAGATCTTTGTCTACTCCATCGATCAAGTTGTTCGCATCCGCACCGGCGAAACCGACGCCGAAGCTCTCTGACATTCAGGTAAGGAAACGTACTCATGAAAAAACTTGTCGCTAAGGGCGCGGCATCGCTGGCTCTTCTGAGCCTCTCCGCCTTGCCGGTATTGGCTCAGGACGCTGAAGCAGCTCCGGCCGTCACGCCGGAAGTCGCCTATATCTTCAATACGCTGCTGTTCCTGATCGGTGGTTTCCTGGTCATGTGGATGGCCGCTGGTTTCGCCATGCTGGAAGCCGGTCTCGTCCGCTCCAAAAACGTCTCCATGCAGTGCCTGAAGAACATTTCCCTGTACTCCATCGCAGGTTTGATGTTTTGGATCACTGGCTACAACCTGATGTACACCGGCGTTGACGGTGGGTTCATGGGTTCCTTCGGACCGTATTCCTTCGATCCGGTCGGCGGCGATGCGCTGGACACCGGTTACTCCACTGCATCTGACTGGTTCTTCCAGATGGTGTTTGTGGCAACCGCAGCATCTATCGTTTCCGGGACTCTGGCAGAGCGCATCAAGCTCTGGCCGTTCCTGATCTTCACCGTTGTCCTGACCGGCTTCATCTACCCGATCGCTGGTTCTTGGCAGTGGGGCGCAGGTTGGCTCTCTGAAATGGGCTTCTCCGACTTCGCCGGTTCCACGCTGGTTCACTCCGTTGGTGGCTGGGCAGCTCTTGCTGGCGCGATCATCCTCGGTGCCCGTAAAGGTAAATATGGCACGGACGGTGCCGTTCATCCGATGCCGGGCTCTTCCATGCCGCTTGCAACACTGGGTACCTTCATCCTGTGGCTCGGCTGGTTCGGCTTCAACGGTGCATCCCAGCTCGCAATGGGCTCCATCGGTGACGTGACCGACATCTCCCGCATCTTTGCAAACACCAACATGGCTGCTGCTGCCGGTGTTGTTGCTGCGGTCATCCTGACCCAGGTCATGTACAAAAAAGTCGATGTCACAATGGCTCTGAACGGTGCTCTGGCTGGTCTCGTATCCATTACAGCTGAGCCGCTGGCTCCGAGCGTATGGCAAGCCGTCTTCATCGGTGCCATCGGTGGTGTGATCGTTGTCTTCACTGTGCCGCTGCTCGACAAGCTGAAAATCGACGATGTTGTTGGCGCAATCCCGGTCCACCTGATTGCAGGTATCTGGGGCACGCTCATTGTACCGCTGTCCAACGACGGTGCATCCTACGGCACCCAGATCGTCGGTATCGTCTCCTACGGCGTGTTCACACTGGTTGCATCCGGCATTGTCTGGTTCATCCTGAAAGCTGCTATGGGCATCCGGGTCTCCGAAGAGGAAGAGGCTCTGGGTCTCGACAAAGTCGAGATCGGTGTCGAAGCCTATCCGGAATTCGGAACCGGCTCTCAGCGCATGTAAATCACACTTTTGGACGGTCGCCAGAAATGGCGGCGGTCCGGCCCGGCGGGGTTTGGCTCAACATCTTTCCCCAGCTGGCCAACCGATATCTCCCAGGCGGTCTATTGGCTCGGACCGCAAACTTGGACCCCCGGGGATTTCCCCGGGGCTTTTTTTATGAAGATCGGGGCGTAATGCCGTCGGGCGCAGGTGAGGGAAGCACTTGGCTATTGTTCGCAGGCCTGATTGGCGCGGCCTCTAGCCGAAAACGGCCTTCAAGGCCTTCGCTTTGCTCCGCAGTGAGCGCTCCAATTTGAGATCCGCTGCCGTGAGGCTTGCGAGCGAAGATCCCAAAGGACCTTTAGACAGGACTAATGTTCCAATATCGACCCGGCCGCGCCAAAGCGGTTCGATCATGGTGTGACCGGGGACAGCCAGAGAGTCCGCTTCAAGAATGCCTGGGCTTTGCAGGTTTTGTTTCATGGAGATGGCTGCAATTTGAGCACCCGGTGACATCCGCGCAAACGTCTCATTGAAAGCGATCTTCCAGGAGAAGACGTGAGCCCCCTCAATGAAAAGGATGAGCGAGGCGATCAAGGTATCTCCAGCCCAAAGCTGATCAATGCGAACACCATTATTGAAAGAGCGATTCTTGATCACGTTTCTGGAGAAGAGCGCCGTCTCCGGGTTGCTTGAGAGCGCAGTGCCCGCGCGCCCTTTCCAGCCTTCGGCTTCGAGCTTCATAAACGCTTCGAATCCTTCGATTGCCTCCTCACCCGTTAGATGGGAGATCCGAATTGGGCCGTGATCCTCCAGCCGGCGCAACTGTCTGCGCATTTCCTTGCGGCGCTTTCCGGACATCGCTGTTTTGTATTGGATTTCTCCAAGGTCTCCGGAGCTGTGGCCTGCGCGGGAAAGCTTCTCTGCCCAGCGGCTTTCCCAGCCGGTTATTTCCGCAGCCAGCGACGCAACCCGGCTCTTGCAGGGCAGAAAAGGCATGGCCATGAGGTTTGCCGATCCGGCCCCAGCCTGGACAAATGCAGCGACATCGTCAGGTCCGCCTGTGTCTCGCAAAAGCGGCGTTCCGAGCGGCGCGAAGTAAGAAGTCCATGTCGTCTTGATTGGAACAGCAAGCCCTGCCCGGCGACGCCCGATAGGTGCTGCCATTCGCCAGTCTTCGGAACTCTTTGCCCGTATCACTAGAAGGCGGACCGTTGCTGCCGGAAAGGCCTGCAGAAAAGGCTGAAGAAACTCCGGTGTAAAGAAAGGATTTGGATCAACGGAGTTGTCTGCCAGATCCTGCCATTGGTCTAACGGCGTTTCGGGCGCGAGCGGGTCAAGCCAGAGAACTTCTAGCTGATCCTTCCTATCCGATGGATCGGTCAAGCGGCGGCGTTCCTAGCTTGAAACATCAATGGCAAAATGAACGTTGTGATATTGAGCTTTCGTTTGGCGGCAAAAGCAAGAGCGGTGGTTTCAAATAAAATTGCGCAACTCGTGGCAACAGCAGCGCCCATCAATCCGAGCCATGGGATGAAAATGAGATTGAGAACGACGTTCAAGACAAACGTGGTTCCATAAATGACCGCGCAGGTTTTCTGCAGTCCGGTCATGGTCAACAGTGCGTCGGCTGGACCGATAGAAGCACGTGCAAGCACGCCAATCATCAGCACGGCAATGAGCAGATACCCATCTGCGAAACCGGATCCAAACAGTTCAAGAAGCCACGGGGCGATGATTAGCAAGCCGATACCGGCTCCCACGGACGGCCAGAAGGTCCAGTGCACCGCCTGACGCACATAAGCTGCCAGCCCGGTCATGTCATCGCTGTGCAGATAGCGGGAAAACCGATGCGCAGAGGCGGCGCGTACGGCAAAATAAACAAAGTGCACCAGTGCCAGTGTCTTGGAGGCTGCGAAGTAGATTGCGACCTGATCCGGTTCTTCAAAGAAGCTCACCATTATGACATCGGCACTGGTGATCAGCTGGAGAAAACCGTCGACAACCAGCATCGGTAGGGAAATCAAAATCCAGAGCCGAACATCAGTCTTTTTTGGCCCTCTCGGCAAAACCGGCTTCAAACGCTGGTTGAGGTGAACGTGCTGGTAGGCGGCGACCAGAAACGCCGACAAGACAGCTGCCATCGCCGCGGTGGTTGCGGTTGCTTTACCGGCAAAGACCAGAAAAATCAGAATGATCATCAGGAGTGCCGCCGGGCGCCAGATATAGGTTGGCAGCATTGCCAAGAACGGCCAATCATAACTGCGCGCAATACCGTCTTGTGCCATGGCGTAGGAGAAAAATGGCAAGGCGAGCAAGGCAACGGACAATGGAACAACATAACTCGGATCGATCACCGGCTGCAGCAATGCGATGACCCCAATCCCGGCACCGGCAATCGTCGATCCGATCAGGAACACAGACCGGCGGCTCGTGCTGATGAAACCCCGGAGGCTGTCCGGATCTCCGACCTCCCGGTACTTCGGAATAAACTTGCTGGCGGAGGAGGAAAATCCGCCACAGGCCATAACGCCAAGGATAATCACAAACGTCCAGGCGACGGCGAAGACGCCGTAATCATAGGCACCAAGCATTCGTGCGAGGACAACCTGGGACAGATAGGCAAGTGCTGCGCCGCCAACACGAATTCCGAACGTTGCGATGGCCATCCGCTGTGCGGCTTGATTGTCCGTTCCACCCGCCCCCAATAGGCCGAACGCCCGCGTGGCCAGTTGTTTCAACTGCGCAGCAAGGGTCGCGTCCTGACCGGTATTGGGCGTCGAATTGTCCGGAGACTGCACGAAAAATTCCTTTTGCGTATTCTTCCGTATTTATGACATGGGGACATTAACATTCCGTGGCTTGCAGCTGCGGCAAGGCCAAGACGACAACGTAAAGATAGTATTGCAGAGCAGTTTGCATGAGAGAGTGCGCTTGCCATTTCCCTCAAGATCGCACTAACAAGGCAGACGAACTGTACGATTTTCCGGAGCGGTGCCCTGACCCTTATTGCTGAGAACCTGACCATTGATCGCGGCGGGCGCCGGGTGTTTCAAAACCTCTCTTTCACTCTCAGCCAAGGCACCGCCCTTGTGGTGACCGGCGCAAATGGTATCGGCAAGTCTTCATTGTTGCGCACCCTGGCGGGCCTGGTTGCTCTGGCGGGTGGCATGATCCGTTACGAGAGCGGTGAAGACGACAGGCCAGCGCATGAACACGCTCATTATTTCGGCCATCAAGACTCGGTGAAGCCAGCATTGTCGGTGCTCGAAAATCTTGAGTTCTGGCAAAGTTTTACAGCACCTACGGCTGCAGCTGGTTTTGCCGGCGAGCTGCGTAAGCCGATGGAGGCTTTGGAACTGCTCGGGATTGGTCATACCGCACACTTGCCCGCTGCCTATCTGTCTGCGGGTCAAAAACGGCGGTTGTCGTTGTCCCGGCTGTTGGTAACTGCGCGGCCGATCTGGTTGATGGACGAGCCGACCTCTGCACTGGACAAGAATTCCGAAGCCCTGCTCCTGAGTTTGATGAATGGCCACCTGGAAGCCGGTGGCTTGATCGTGACGGCGACCCATACCGAGTTGGCGTTGACTAAAATTCAAACACTGCATCTGGAAGCTGCACAACCTGCTGAGCAGGCCCTTGAGGAGGGCTTCCTTTGACAGGATGGGCTATGGCGTTGTTTCAACGGGACTTGAGGCTGTCGGTTCGGGTGGGCGGCAGTGCCTTGGTCGGTGTTTTGTTTTTCCTGGCTGTTGTGACGGTCATTCCTTTCGGTGTTGGCCCGGATCTCAATCTGCTGGCACGGATCGGTCCGGCGATCCTCTGGATCGGGGCCCTGCTGGCAACGCTGCTTGGATTGGATCGCCTGTTTCAGGCGGATCGCGATGACGGAACACTTGATCTTATGTTGATGGCAGGGCGTCCCTTGGAGCTGGTTGTCCTGATCAAATGTTTGGCGCATTGGACCGCGACAGGTTTGCCCCTGGTGGTCGCCGCGCCGGTGCTCGGTATATTCTTGAACCTAGATCCGGTCTCCATGGCGGCGGTCACCGCAACGCTGCTGGTTGGAACCCCGGCGCTCACGTTAATTGGCGCAATCGGCGCGTCGCTGACGGTCTCCCTGCGCCGTGGTGGCCTCCTGCTGGCCGTTCTGGTTGTGCCGCTCGCGATCCCTGTTCTGATTTTCGGCGTCAGTTCGGCCGATGCTGCGATCCGTGATCCGGTGCCCTTCCTGACGCCGTTTCTGATCCTCTGTGCGCTGTCTCTCATTGCGGCCGTTGTTGGCCCGATAGCAGCTGCCACAGCACTGCGATTTGCGTCAGACTAACGCCATATTGATCGCCCTCAATGCCTCCTGCGGCAGACTTGTCCATTGAAGCAGGCAAAGCTCTAGATTAGAACGGTTCCATGGCATTCTGGGATTACGCAAATCCGACGCGGTTTTTGAGGTTCGTGCAGGTGGTTCTCCCCTGGTTGACAGGGCTGTGTCTTCTGTTGTTCGCGGTCGGGCTTTACATGAGCTTCTTCGTCGCGCCGGAGGACTATCAGCAAGGGGACACGGTGCGGATCATGTACATCCATGTCCCGGCCGCCTGGCTGTGCATGATGTGCTACTCGGTCATGACCCTGTCGTCGATCGGAACCCTGGTCTGGAAGCATCCGCTGGCGGACGTTTCGGCGAAAAGCGCTGCCCCCATCGGTGCCGCTTTCACCTTTATGGCGCTCGTGACCGGCTCCTTGTGGGGCAAGCCCATGTGGGGCACCTACTGGGTCTGGGATGCCCGCCTGACGTCCGTCCTCGTCCTTTTCATCATGTACCTGGGCCTGATGACACTGTGGCGCACGATGGAAGACCCGATCAAGGCCGGGAAAGCTGCGGCTGTTCTGACGCTCGTCGGCGCCCTGAATCTGCCGATCATCAAGTTTTCCGTCGATTGGTGGAACACGCTTCATCAGCCGGCAAGTGTGATGCGGTTTGATGGCCCGACCATTCACCCGGATATCTTGTGGCCGCTGTTGGTGATGGCCGTTGCCTTCACCCTGATGTTCTTCGTTCTTCACTTGATGGCCATGCGCAATGAAATCCTGCGGCGGCGTGTCCGCGCTCTGCGGATGCGTGCAGCGAGTGCCGCACAGCCAGGTCCTGCCGGGGCCGCCCAACCTGCGGAGTGACGTCATGGATCTTGGAACACACGCCGGATTTATCCTCGCTTCTTATGGCCTTTGCCTATTAACGGTTCTGGTCCTGATTGCCTGGGTGCGATTGGACAAGGCCGCGCAGGAAAAAGCTCTGAACGATCTCGCTGACCAAGGCATCAAACGCGCACGGCCGGAAGACAGGAGCACTCAGGTCTCATGAGCACACTTGAAAATGGTTCGGGATCTGAGCCCAAAAAACGTGGCTTTCCGGTCCTCGTTCTGCTGCCCTTAATTGTTTTTGCAGCGCTTGCCGGGCTGTTCCTGTTTCAGCTGACGCTCGGAGACGACCCGAGCAAGATCCCGTCCGCGCTGATCAATAAACCTGCGCCGGAGTTTTCCTTGGAGCCGCTTGAGGGCTTGTCTGAAAACGGCGCTCCAATGCCCGGATTTTCGCGTGAAGACCTGATCGGTCAGGTTTCCGTCGTGAACATCTTTGCGTCCTGGTGCGGCCCGTGCCGGCAAGAGCACCCGCTCCTGGAAGAATTGGCGAAGCTGGATGGGTTCCAGCTGCTGGGGATCAACTACAAGGACAAAGCCGCGAACGCGCGCCGGTTCCTTGGAAGTCTCGGCAACCCTTATGACCGGATCGGTGTTGATGACAGCGGACGGACAGCCATCAACTGGGGTGTCTACGGCGTTCCGGAAACCTTCATTGTCGATAAGACCGGCACCATCCGCTACAAGTTCATCGGCCCGCTCGATCCGCAAAGCTATGAGACCGGTTTCCTTCCGGAACTGCGGAAGATTATGGCTGAGGGGTGAAACCCTTGCGCTGATCACGGGCCGTCTTACAATTTTCACAAACGTGCGAAAAACCAGTGGTGCGCGCGCTATCACCGCCACGTGACTCGCTCTTTACACGGTGCCTGCCTATCTTACTGAAAACAGTTACGGGACTAGAGCCAATGGTGGGCATCCATACCCGGACAGCACGACACGCTGTCCGAGCGTGTTTCATTTTTGTTTGCGGATTATTTGCGGCGGGCATTTCCTCGAATGCTGCGAACGCGGGACCGCAGAAGGTCGTCGAGCTCTTCACCAGCCAAGGCTGCTCTTCCTGCCCGCCAGCTGACCGGCTCGCTGAGCAGCTTGTACAGGAAGAAGGCGATATCCTGACGCTGGTTTTGCCTGTCGATTATTGGGATTACCTTGGATGGAAAGACACGCTTGCGAGCCCGGTTCATTCGCAGCGCCAGCGTGCGTACGCTCAAAAGCGCGGCGACCGGTCGGTTTATACTCCGCAGATGGTGATCAACGGTGAAGAACATGTTGTCGGAAGCCGCGAGGCGGATGTCCGTGCTGCCTTGAAGCGCGCTGAGCCGCTTGCAACCGACGTGACACTCAAAATCTCGGATATGGCCGTTGAGGCTAAGGTCAGCGGCGAGTTGCCTGCGGGTGCAAAAATGGCAACCGTCTATTTCCTGCGCGTGCAGGATGAAGCGACAGTGGACATTGGCCGCGGGGAAAATGCGGGCCGCGAAATCACTTATGTGAACGTTGTTCGGGATCTCATGCCGATGGGCATGTGGTCGGGCGGCGAAGAGACGTTCCGCATGGCAAAAACGAAGCTGAATCTGATCAGCGACGCCCGGTGCATTATCCTGATCCAGGTTGAGGATAATGAGGGGCCGGGCCAGATCATTGGCGCTGCGGCCATGGATTGGAAGAAAGGTTTTTAGGTGCTGCGTCCAGCCGGTCCGCACAAGTTCTGAGAAATTGCTAACCCACCAAAACACCCCGGCCAACTACCGGGGTTCTTTTTGAAAGGCTATCAGGCCAAGTGCTGTTTGAGCATTGATCGATTATAGAGCAAGTCGCGTTCAAACGGATTCAGGTTTCGGTGCCACGCGGCTTTGTCTCGTACGCGAAACCTGAAACAGCCTGAATTCAATCAAACACGACACGCCATAGGTTCCCGGTTTTCACTTGATAGTCCCGATTGCCGGTTGTCTTGAGGGCAAAACCTGTTACCCCTTGCAGCGCTTAGAAAACCAGCGGGCCGCCGAGGCCTTAGGGGGTCTTAATGGCGGTTGGCTTGCAGCTCCGTATTGCCTTTTTCAGCATTGCAATCGGTCTTGTGGCCCTTGGCCTGAAATTCGGTGCCTACTGGCTGACAGGGTCTGTTGCGCTCTACTCCGACGCGCTGGAAACAATCGTCAATGTAGCCTCGTCCTTTGCAGCCCTCATAGCGGTCTGGTTCGCTTCCAAACCTGCCGACAGCAACCATCCTTATGGTCATGACAAGGCAGAGTATTTCGCCGCTGTTCTTGTTGGCGTGATGATTGTGTTGGCCGCTTTGTCGATCTTCAGGGCCGCCTGGATGGGGCTTGTACACGGCGACAGTCCCGATTTTTCACCGCTCGGCATCGGGCTGAATGTTCTGGCCGCACTGATCAATGGGCTTTGGGCGGCTTATCTGATGCAGGTCGGCCGCAAAGTCCGGTCGCCGGCGCTTGTCGCCGATGGCAAGCACCTTTTCACCGATGTTGTCAGTTCCCTCGGTGTTCTCATTGGCGTGGTCCTCGTTCTTCTGACCGGTTGGACGATCCTGGACTCGGTCTTGGCGATTTTGGTCGGCCTCACGGTCTTGTGGTCTGGTTGGGGATTGGTGAAAGAATCTGTCGGTGGCCTTATGGATGAGGCAGCTTCAGCCGATGTTCTTGAAAAAATCCGGCTGCAGATTTCCGAGCAAGGCGAAGGCGCGCTGGAAGCGCATGACCTACGAACGCGTATCGCCGGAAAGACAACCTTCATTGATTTTCATCTCGTGGTTTCCGGCTCCATGACCGTTGAAGCAGCCCATGAGATCTGCGACCGGATCGAGGCAGCCATCAGTGAGGATGTTCCAGGCGCCCGGATTACCATCCACGTGGAGCCGGAACACAAGGCGAAGCATTCGGGTATTGTCGTGCTCTAAGCCTTTTCAATTCGCCGCGAATGGGTCTACTCTCCGCGCTCTTTCTTGTTTTCCGGAACACACTTGATGCCATCCTGGCGGCGTTTTCGCGCTCAATTTGTTGACCATACTATTCTGATTGCCGGTGCTTTGTTCATGAGCTTACCGGTTTACGCCTTGTTTGCAGCAACCACGCATGCGCCTGGTACGCTAATCTCACCCCGCCTGGATATCGGAGCGCATGGTCTTGAGAACTACATTGGGTTTTTCACAACAAGCGCAGGCTTCTCCGGCGATGTGACTGCTGCCTTGATGCTCTGGAACTCCTTTGTTTTCGGGGCAGGATTTGCTGCGTTAAAAACTTTGGTATCCCTTCTGGCTGCTTTTGCGCTTCTCTATTTCAGGGTCTGGTTTGCGACGTTTATCTTCTGGCTGCTGCTCTTGACCTTGATGCTTCCGCTGGAATCCCGGTTTCTTGCAACCTACGCCGTTGCCGCCGATCTTGGGCTCGTCAACACGCACGCCGGACTGATCCTACCGCTCGCCGCATCCGGGCTGGGGACTTTATTTTTCCGGCAATTCCTGATGACGGTTCCCGACACGCTCCAGGAATCCGCACGGCTGGATGGGGCCGGGCCTCTTCGGTTCCTGACTGATATCCTGGCGCCCTTGTGCCTGCCCACAGCATCTGCGTTGTTTCTGGTGCTTTTCGTCACCGGCTGGAACCAGTACCTCTGGCCGGTCATGATCACATCCGATGAAGCGTCCTACACGGTTGTCAGAGGAATGCAGTTTTTCGGACAGAACAGCCTGTCCGGGGTCATGCTCGCGGTTGTCGCGGTATTGCCTCCAGCGATCCTTGTCATCTTGTTTCAAAGACAGGTGGTTAAAGGTCTCTTCGACGGCTCACACTAACAAATACGGAATGACATGACTTTTGAGGCGATCCTCTTCGACTGCGACGGCGTTCTGGTCGATTCTGAGAAAATCTATGTTGAGGTGGAGCGTGAACATCTCGCCCGGATCGGACTGAATTATACACTGGACGACTACATGAGCCGCTTTCAGGGGCTTGGGAGCGCCGATTTCTGGGCCAGGCTGGATGATGATCACCGCGCGTTGGGCAAAGGGCCTCTGCCCGAAACGTTTGGTCCGGAACTCGATGCCGCCACCTTGGAGCGGATCAAATCCGAACTCGCAGAAATCGCCGGGATCAAGACCTTGCTCGAAGCGCATGACGGCCCGCGAGCGGTTGCCTCATCGTCGCGCCTCCACCGTCTGATCCATAAGCTTCAACACACAGGACTTCACGACTATTTTGCGCCGCATATCTACTCCGGCGAACAAGTGACCAATGGCAAACCGGCACCGGACTTGTTTGTGTTCGCGGCTGAAAAACTGGGTGTTGCACCGGCAAACTGTCTGGTGATTGAGGACAGTTCCAATGGTGTTCTGGCCGGCCTTGCTGCCGGGATGACCGTCTGGGGATTTGTCGGTGGTGGACACAGTCATGATGGTCACGCGGAGCAGCTTATAAGTGCGGGCGCGCACAAGGTGGTGGACAGCCATGCGGATCTCTCCGCCTTGCTGGCTGCCTGACCGTCCGGATTGAGGTAGCGACTTAGGCGACTTCTTCGCGGGCCTGATTGCGCAGAATTCTGCGGATGACCTTGCCTGTCGTGGTCATGGGCAGGGAGTCGACAAACCCAATTTCACGCGGGTATTCGTGTGCGGACAAGCGGTCGCGAACGAACGAGCGGATACTGTCTTCCAGGGCGGGTGTCGGCTGTTCCCCGGTTTTCAGAACCACATAGGCTTTGACGATTTCGGTGCGCAGCGGGTCCGGTTTTCCAACCGCTGCGGCCAGCGCAACGGCCGGATGTTTGATCAGGCAGTCTTCAATTTCCCCCGGACCGATCCGGTAACTGGCGGAGGTGATGAGGTCATCGTCACGGCCGACGAAATGGACATACCCGTCCTCATCCATCACTCCTTGATCCCCAGTGATCATCCAGTCGCCGATAAACTTGTCCTTCGTCGCCTCCGGTTTGTTCCAGTATTCAAGGAACATTACGGGATCTGGACGCTTTACGGCGATCTGACCGAGCGTTTCTGCAGGCACAGGATTTCCGGCTTCGTCAATGATCGCAACGTCATGGCCGGGCGTTGCCTTGCCGATCGCGCCGGACCGGGTGATGCCAAGGGCCGCGCTGGAGCCGAGGACTGCGTTGCATTCGGTCTGGCCATAGAACTCGTTGACCTTGAAGCCGAATTCATCCGCGAACCAGTCGTAGGTTTCCTTGCCGAGCGATTCTCCGGCTGATCCGACACTGCGCCAGTTCAACGCAAAGCGGTTGGCCGGGTTCTCGACGGCCCGCAGCATGCGCAATGCAGTTGGTGGGATGAAGGCGTTGCGGATCTTCTGTTGCTCCATGAGCCGGAATGCGAATTCCGGATCGAACTTCCGTGAAGCGTGGCAGACAACGGGAACCCCGAGCGACAGAGCTGGGAAAAGGGCGTTCAGCAGACCGCCCGCCCAAGCCCAATCGGCTGGTGTCCAGAAAAGGTCGTCCGGTTGTCCAAGGAAGTTTTGCGAGAGTTCGATCCCCGGCATGTGTCCCATCAGCACACGGTGACCATGAAGTACGCCCTTGGGCTGGCCCGTAGTGCCGGATGTGTAGATCATCAAAGCCGGATCGTTCGGGCCAGTCTGGACTGTCTGAAATGTGTCTGAAGCGCGCTCCTGCAACTCAGAAAATGCTTCAACGCCTTGCTCTGCTCCATCAACGGAGATGACCAACTCCAGTCCTGGAAGTTGGTCCCGGACCTCGCTCAGCTTGGCAAGGCCTGCGGTGTCTGTCACCAAAGCTTTCGCGCCGGAATCAGACAGCCGGTAGCTGAGAGCTTCCAAGCCGAACAAGGCAGCCAGTGGCACCGCGATCGCGCCGATTTTATACGTGGCAAGATGCGCAATGGCGGTTTGCGGGATTTGCGGCAGGAGCAGGGCGACCCGGTCTCCGGGCTTTACTCCGAGTGCCTGTAAGGCGTTCGCAAACCGGTTCGCAGCCCGGTTAAGCTCCAGGCGGCTCCAGTCTTCGGTCTGCCCGTCTTCAAACACACGCCGGATCGCCAGCCGGTCTGGTGTTGCGGCTGCCCATTGATCGCTGACAACCGAAGCCATGTTGTACGTCGCCGGCTCAGGCCATGTGAAACTCTGTGTGAGCGTGTCGTAAGTGCTGGCGGGCTGCAGCATGTTTCCAGGTCCGGTGCTAAAATTTTAGGCAGCGGAGTGTAGGTGTTGCTTTGCTGCGGCGCAACAGAGGATTTGCGGCCTATTTCCGGGCAAGCGGATGGGCCGTTTCCACCAGTTCCCGCAGCCGCTCATCCAGCACATGGGTATAGATTTGTGTGGTGGAAATGTCCGCGTGTCCAAGCAGTTGCTGGACCACGCGCAGGTCTGCTCCGTTTTGCAAGAGATGCGATGCAAAGGCATGCCGCAAGACGTGCGGAGAGACGTTCGACGAATTCAATCCTGCTGCAATCGCGAGATCTTTGAGGTCCCGACCGAAGTGTTGACGCGTCAAATGCCCGCTTCCACCATGAGAGGGGAACAGCCACGGACTGTTTTCATAAGCGCCTTCCGCCGAACGCAGCCCGACATACATCTTCATGGCAGACTGTGCGGCATGAGACAAAGGAACGAGGCGCTCCTTGCCGCCCTTGCCCTTGATCTCAATCAGCCGTGCGTCTCTCAAGGCGGCGGTGACCGGCAAAGCTACCAGCTCGGAGACCCGGAGCCCGGTCGCATAAAGCACCTCGATGAGCGTGTACATGCGCTGCGCGCGCAAGGCAGCTGCTTTTGATTTATGAGAAACTTCTGTTTGCAGACGTGCCGTTTCGATCAAGCGATCGACGTCGTCCATGGAAAGGACTTTTGGTAGGCTGCCGCGTTTCTTTGGCGCCGACAACGTCCGGGTTGGATCGTCCTGGCGGCTGCCTTCTGAATAAAGAAACTTGTAGAACTGCTTGAGGGCCGACAGCCGCCGTGCCTGAGAGGTTTCCGCGAACCCGCGGCGGGTTAGGTCGCTCATATAACCCGAGATGTGGTCCGAATTCGCCTCTGCCAGTTTTGTCCGGCCTAAAAAATCGGAAAAGTCCTCCAGGTCCCGCCGATAGCCTGCCAGCGTGTTTTCCGCCGCGCCGCGTTCTGCGGCGAGCATTTCCAGGAAGTTTTCCAGATCAAACCCGGTTGCCATCAGCGGCCAAACCCATCTTTCTTGACCCGCACAGTAATTTCGCGTTCGCGTGGCTCCACGAATGTCGCGAGTGAATAGACCGCGCCGTAGCCGAGTGCGCCCAAGATGAGAAGCGCGATCAAGAGGCGTGTGAGCGTTGGCACGGTGGTCTCCGTTGGTGTCGAATCAGACTTCTTTGAATGGTTCCCCAAGCTGTTGTCTGTTGCAAGTTCGCTGCAGAGTGCAAGCGTTGATGTTTCCCGCTGTGCCCTCGTGCGTTTTGCCGCGAATATGGTAAAACGCCGCCATGAAGAAACACGAAAACACCCAGATGTCGCCAAACCCTGCCGATGGCAGGGGGGCAGACACGGTTGATCTGAAGCACCTTGTTGCTGCGCTTGGCAAACGGTCGATTGTATTGGTCGGTATCATGGGATGCGGCAAATCAACGGTGGGCAAGCGCCTTGCTCAAAGGCTCGGCCTGGAATTTGTGGACGCTGACAGCGAGATTGAACGCGCTGCTAATATGACCGTTTCGGAAATCTTTGCAGAACACGGCGAACCTTATTTTCGCAGTGGTGAAGAGCGTGTGATTGCCCGGCTTCTCCAGGAAGGCCCGCAAGTGCTGGCCACCGGAGGCGGTGCTTTCATGAGCGACGCGACCCGCTCGGAAATTGAAACTAATGGCTTGTCGATTTGGCTGAAGGTTGATTTTGAGACTGTCATGGCGCGGGTGCGCCGCCGTTCAACACGTCCGCTTCTGCGCAATCCGGATCCGGAAGGCACCATGCGCAAGCTGATGGCCGAACGCGAACCGGTCTATGCGCGGGCTCAGCTGACGGTGACCTCGAAAGACGTACCCCACGAGGCCGTGGTTGACCAGATCGTCCTGACCCTTGCAGACCACCTTTATGGACAAGGCTGACTGAGCCTTTCTTGACAACCATTGCAGTTTGGAACCCAAGCAAATGGCAAATCTGGATGCCGCTGACGCCAACACGTCGCAAGCAATGCAAACCGTTCGCGTCGACCTCGGGGTGCGCAGTTACGATATCCGTATCGGACGGAATGTTCTGGAAACTGCGGGCGCGGAAATTGCCGCGGTTCTGCCGGGCGCCCGGCTGGCGGTGATTGTTGATGAAAATGTCGCAAGACTTCACCTTGAAGCTTTCGGTGCCAGTCTGGAGAAGGCCGGGATTGACTTCACGCCGATCACGGTACCTGCCGGTGAGAGCACCAAGTGCTTTTCGCAGTTTGAGCGCTTGTGCGACGAGGTGCTGAACGCGCGGCTCGAACGCAACGACGCAATCGTTGCGCTGGGCGGCGGTGTGGTTGGTGATTTAACCGGGTTTGTCGCCTCAGCGGTGCGCCGGGGCATGGCCTTCATCCAGGTGCCAACGTCCTTGTTGGCGCAAGTCGACAGTTCCGTTGGTGGAAAAACCGGGATCAACTCACGCCATGGCAAGAACCTGATTGGCGCGTTTCATCAGCCGGCGCTTGTCTTGGCCGATACCGCGATTCTGGACACGCTCACCCCGCGCGATTTCCGGGCCGGTTACGCTGAAGTCGCGAAGTATGGTCTTCTCGGTGATGCTGATTTCTTTGCGTGGCTGGAAAGCAACTGGCAGGGCATCTTTTCAGGTGGACAAGAACGGGACGAAGCTGTTGCCCGGTCCTGCCAGGCAAAGGCCGATGTTGTTGCCGCCGATGAACTGGAATCCGGTCGCCGGGCACTTCTGAATCTCGGTCATACATTCGGTCATGCGCTGGAGGGCGCGGTGTCCTATGAGACCGAGCGTCTTGTGCACGGTGAAGGCGTTGCGATTGGCATGATGCTGGCGCATGAGTTTTCCGAAAAGCTCTGCCTCATTGGAGCAGACACTGTCGGTCGGGTTGAGAAACACCTGACAGATGTGGGACTACCGATCCGGATCACCGATATTCCAGGGCAACTGCCCGGTGTCGAGGTGTTCATGGATCTGATTGCGCAGGACAAAAAGGTGAGCCGGGGTGCTCTGACCTTTGTTTTGACGAGGGGAATCGGGGAAGCCTTTGTCGAAAAGGGTGTTGATCCCTATCTGGTGTCAGAGTTCTTGAAGGAAAAACTGAACCCATGACCGAGACCGCACTTTGGCTCTCAATTGCCGCCATCTTTTTTCTTCTGTTTTTGTCCGGCTTTTTTTCCGGTTCCGAAACAGCGTTGACTGCTGCGTCCCGCGCAAGGGTGCATCAGCTTGAGAAAACCGGAGATTGGCGGGCTCGGGTTGCGGGGCGTTTGATTGCGTCGAGGGAACGCCTGATCGGTGCGCTCTTGCTGGGCAACAATCTGGTCAACATTCTCGCGTCAGCCCTGGCGACAACAGTGTTTCTGGCGTTGTTTGGCGAAGCCGGCGTGGCGATTGCGACCCTGGTCATGACCGCACTTGTCCTGGTATTTGCGGAAGTTCTTCCGAAAACCTGGGCGATTTCCAATCCCGAGCGGTTCGCGTTGACGGTGTCGCCGATCGTGCGCGTTGTTGTCGCGGTGTTCGCCCCGGTTGTGATTGGGGTCGAATGGATCGTGCGCATGCTCCTGAAGATGCTCGGCGTGAACATCGGAGATGATGCGTCAATTCTGTCCGCGCATGAGGAACTGCGGGGTGCCGTTGATCTTCAGCACATGGAAGGCGGCCTGGAAAAAGGTGAGCGCGATCGCATCGGCGGTCTGTTGGACTTGGCTGAGCTGGAAGTCTCCGATGTAATGGTCCACCGCACAAACATGGTGGCGCTTAACGCAGATGATGACCCGGCCAATTTGGTTGAGGCAGCGCTTGCCTCCCCTCACACGCGTTTGCCGCTGTGGCGTGGAGAAAGCGATAATTTTGTAGGGGTTCTCCACGCAAAGGACCTACTGCGAGCTCTTAACCAGGCGAACGGTGACGCTGCGAAAATCAACATCCTCGAAATTGCCGGACCTGCCTGGTTCATACCGGACACGACCAGTTTGCAAGATCAGCTGAATGCGTTCCTGCGGAAGAAAACTCACTTCGCCCTGGTGGTGGATGAGTATGGTGAGGTCATGGGTCTGGTGACCCTGGAAGACATTCTGGAAGAGATCGTCGGCGAGATAGCAGACGAACATGATCTGGAGCTTGAAGGCTTACGCCCGCAAGCGGACGGGTCCGTCATTGTCGATGGCTCGGTACCGATCCGGGATCTCAATCGTGCAGCGGACTGGCACTTGCCGGATGACGAGGCAACGACCATCGCTGGTCTGGTTATCCATGAGGCGCGAATGATCCCGGAAGAGCGCCAGATCTTCACCTTTCACGGCTTCCGCTTCACGGTATTGCGGCGGGAGAAAAACCGGATCACACGGCTGAGAATCATGCCACTCAGCAAAATCCGGGCGGCGGCTTCCGCTTGATCCAATCAGTTGGTTCGGGAATTACGCGGGCTTTTTGACTTCGATGGCCAAGGCGTGAACGCTGCTGGCAAGTTCGTCGGCCAGAACCTCATTGATCGCGCGGTGCTGTCCAACGCGGGACATCGACTGAAAGGCGTCAGCGGCAATTTGAACGCGGAAATGAGTTTCGCCGCCCTCGCGCCAGCCACCATGCCCGCGATGGTTTTCCGATTCGTCAATAACATTGAGGTGGGACGGCGCAAAAGCAGCCGTCAGCTTGTCGGTAATGGTCTGTTTCATGCTCATTTCCGGACTTTGGGGAGCACGGATGAAAAGTTCAAGTCTAGGCGTGTGCTGCACAGGCTGATATTGTCTCAGGCTGTTTGATTTCCTGAGCCCGTTTCAACGTCGAAAAGACTCTGGAAGACCGCCAAATACCACCGTCACCGGCTTGCCCGGTGGATACAAGATCCCATAATCGACCCAATGAAACTCGATTCAAAAATATTCGACAGCATCCGGGTGAAGCCGGACAAAGAGCGCAAGGAGCGGATGACCGAAGACCGGCATCCCGTTTGTGAACACCCGGGGTGCAAACGCCCGGGTACACACAAGGCGCCAAAAGGTCGTGACCGCGAAGGCCAGTACTTTCACTTCTGCGTGGACCACGTTCGCGAATATAATAAGACGTATAACTATTTCACTGGCATGGGCGACGATGATGTCCGCAGTTACCAGAAGGACAGCCTGACCGGCCACCGCCCGACCTGGAAAATGGGCGTCAACCGCCAGGCGGCTGATGGACCTGACGGGTTTGACGCAAGGGCATCGATGCGCGGCAATGCGCAACGCCGGGCCGAACAAGTGCGCCGCCCGCGCGAAAGAAAGCTTTTGACGCTTGAAAAACGGTCGCTTGATGTGCTCAATCTGCCGTACACAGCACGTGGAAGCGAAATCAAAGCGCGCTATAAAGAACTTGTGAAATTAAACCATCCGGATGCCAATGGCGGGGATCGCTCTTCGGAAGACCGCCTGCGGGAAATCATTCAGGCGTACAACGTTCTGAAAAAGGCCGGTTTCCTCTAAGCTTGCAGGCCCCTGCTTGCTTTTCCCAAACGACCCATCCCGGCGCTCCGGGACTGCGGAGGACTGATGACTGAGACGACGACTGCGGCCATGGCGATGCCGGACACTGAAATTTCCGTCGAAGAGGTGTTTGGCTTCAAGTCGGACCTGAAAGTTCCGGCCTTTTCCACGCCGTCAGAGCATGTGCCGGAACCCGATCCCGATTATCTTTTTGACCGGGCAACGACCCTCGCGATCTTGGCGGGTTTTGCGCATAACCGCCGTGTGATGGTGACCGGCTACCACGGGACGGGCAAATCGACGCACATCGAGCAGGTTGCCTCGCGTCTCAACTGGCCGTGTATCCGGGTCAACCTCGACAGTCACATCTCGCGTATTGATCTGGTCGGTAAAGACGCGATCGTTCTGAAGGACGGTCAGCAAGTCACCGAATTCAAGGACGGCATTCTGCCGTGGGCCTATCAGCACAATGTTGCGCTGGTGTTTGATGAGTACGACGCCGGCCGTCCGGACGTGATGTTTGTAATCCAGCGGATCCTGGAGTCTTCGGGCCGCTTGACGCTTCTCGACCAGAGCCGGGTCATCCGTCCGCATGCCGCCTTCCGGCTGTTCGCAACAGCGAATACGGTCGGTCTCGGCGATACGTCCGGTCTTTACCACGGCACGCAGCAGATCAACCAGGCACAGATGGACCGCTGGTCGATCGTCACCACGCTGAACTATCTGCCGCACGACAATGAAGTCGACATTGTTCTGTCGAAGGCCAAGCACTTCCAGAACGATGAAGGCCGGAACACGGTGTCCAAGATGGTTCGTCTTGCGGACATGACGCGGAACGCGTTTATCAATGGGGATCTCTCCACTGTCATGAGCCCTCGTACGGTGATCACTTGGGCGGAAAACGCGGAAATCTTCGGTGATGTCGGCTTCTCCTTCCGCTTGACCTTCCTTAACAAGTGCGACGACATGGAGCAGTCGCTTGTGGCAGAGTTCTATCAACGCTGCTTCGGCGAAGATCTGCCGGAATCCGCCGTTAACGTTGTAATGAGCTGAGGTCCCTATGGCGCCGCGGCCAGGTAGCAACTCTCTTCCGGGCAACAAGCCCGCCCCCACGACGGAACCGCTGAAACAGTCCGTCGCCGGAACCATGCGGGCGATATCGGGCGAGGCGGAGCTGGAAGTCACATTTTCCGGCGACCGGCCGGGCTTGTCGGGCCTGTCCGCCCGCTTGCCTGAACCGTCCCGAAAGCTGAATGCGCATGAGGTCGCGGTCACACGCGGGCTGTCGGACTCCATGGCACTCAAGATTGCCTGTCACGACAAGGCTGTTCACGCCAAGAACATGCCCCAAGGCATGGATGCGCGGGCGATCTTCGAAGCTGTTGAGCAAGCGCGCTGTGAAGCGGTCGGTGCCCGCCGTATGCAGGGGGTGGCTGACAACCTGGCTGTGATGCTCAACGACAAGTATCGCAAGTCCGGCGCGCCGGACATCGCGAGCCGGGAAGAGGCCCCGCTTCAAGATGCTCTGTCGCTGATTGTGCGCGAACGCCTCACCGGTGCTCAGCCGCCGGAAAGTGCCGCCAAGCTGGTCGACATGTGGCGTGACTGGGTGGAGAGCAAGGCCGGCGCGGAGCTTGACAGCCTCGAAGCCGAGGTTGAGGACCAAAACGGATTTGCCTCGCGTTTGCGCGATGTTTTGAAATCTCTCGATATGGCGGATGAGCTCGGGGAACAGGACGAAGACCTGGACCCGGATCAAAACGAGGATGAGGGCAACAACGACGAAGCAGAAACCGGGGACGACACCGAAGAGGACAGCGGTGAGCAGGAAGCCGCACCTCAGGAAATGGAACTTTCCGGTGAAGAGCAGGATTCCGGTGATACGGAAGCCTCAGAAGCCGACTTCGACCAAATGGTCGACCAGGACATGGCCGACGATTCCGAAGAAGCTGGCGAAAGTGACCGTCAGGATCACCCGTTCTCCAACAAGGCGCCGGAATCCGATTATCGGGTGTTCACGACCCAGTTCGATGAAACGATCACGGCCGAAGAGCTGTGTGACACCGCCGAGCTGGATCGCTTGCGCGGGTTCCTCGACAAGCAGCTGACCCATCTGCAAGGGGCCGTGGCCCGTCTTGCCAACCGGTTGCAGCGCAAGTTGATGGCCCAGCAGAACCGGGCCTGGGATTTTGACCTCGAAGAAGGTCTTCTGGACACCGCGCGCCTGACACGGGCTGTGACCGACCCGATGGCACCTCTGGCCTTCAAGCAAGAACGGGACACCAACTTCCGGGACACCGTCGTCACGCTTCTTCTGGACAATTCAGGTTCCATGCGCGGCCGTCCGATTACGGTGGCGGCCACCTGTGCCGACATTCTTGCACGGACGCTGGAACGGTGTGGCGTGAAAGTCGAAATCCTCGGCTTCACCACGAAAGCCTGGAAGGGCGGTCAGTCACGAGAAAGCTGGATAGGTGCTGGCAAACCACCAACACCTGGCCGGCTGAACGATCTGCGGCATATCATCTACAAGTCCGCAGATGCGCCTTGGCGGCGTGCCCGGCGCAATCTCGGCTTGATGATGCGCGAAGGCCTCTTGAAAGAGAACATTGACGGGGAGGCGCTGCTCTGGGCGCATGACCGGTTGATGGCCCGGCCGGAACAACGCCGCATCCTGATGATGATTTCAGATGGTGCACCGGTTGATGACACGACCTTGTCGGTCAACCCGGGCAACTATCTGGAGCGTCACCTGCGCCATGTGATCGAGGACATTGAAACGCGCTCGCCGGTGGAGCTGATTGCTATCGGTATCGGCCACGACGTGACACGCTACTATCGCCGGGCTGTCACCATCGTCGACGCAGAAGAGCTTGCAGGCGCCATGACCGATCAGCTCGCCGACCTCTTTGATGACGAGGTCCAGATGGCGGCGCAATTCGGCAGAAGCCGTCAACGCCGGGCTGGACGCAGGTAAGCAGGTTATGAGGGCATGAGCGCTTTCTTCTCCAAGTTTATAAGGACCGCTGCAGCCGGATTGGCTGCAGCGGTCCTCTCGTTTTCAGCGCCCGTGGTAGCCGAAAGTCTCCTGGATGAAGCCAAACAGGTCCGGGTAAAGACACGGCCGATCGAGACCTTCCATATAGGTCATTCCAACACCGAGTTCGGGAAGCTGACGTTTCTGGGCGGTTTCGAGATCCTGGCTTCTGATCGCAAGACCGGTGGATTGTCCGGGGTGATCAGTCTTGATAACGGCAATCGCTTGCTTGCGGTGACCGATAATGGCCACTGGGTTGCCGCAACGGTCGAGCAAACGGACGAAGGTGCTCCAACCGGGTTGTCGGATCTGCGTTACGCGGTCCTGTTGGGTGCGGATGGAAAGTCACTCAGAGCCCGCTGGGGACATGACACCGAGGCGTTGACCCTCAATGCCACCGGCCTCTACGTGTCCGCAGAGCGCAATCACGCAGTGTATCACTATGAGTGGCCGCTCCTGACCGGGGATGAACGAATGCTTGGTCAGCTGGCCTTGCCGAAGGCGCTGGAGAGATTGCCGGGCAACACGGGCATAGAAGCGTTGGCTGCAGGACCGGCAGGTGGTCCTCTTGATGGCAAGCTGATCGCGATCAGCGAAACAACACCCAGCGATGAACACGATTTCTTCGGGTTTGTCCTTGGTCCGGACGGTGCTGAAGAGTTCTCTATCAAACGTCATGACCGCTTTGATGTGACAGATGCTGCATTCTTGCCCGACGGAGACCTTCTCCTGATGGAGCGGCGCTTCAATATGAAAGACCTGATTGGTCTCAGGTTGCGGCGGCTTCCAGGCAGCGATCTCAAGGCCGGGGCTGTCTTGGACGGGGAAATCCTTCTGGAGGCGGACTTCAATTACCAGATAGACAACATGGAAGCCTTGGCCATTCACCAGAATGCGGCTGGTGACACCATCTTGACGCTCTTGTCGGACAACAACCGCTCGCTGTTGCAGCGAACGCTGCTCCTTCGCTTTCGTTTGAATGAACAATAAAAAAGGCGCCGCAATGGGCGCCTTATCAATTTTCTATTGAGCCTGGCTTCAGGCTGCGGAGCTGCCTGGCTGTGGCTGGACCATGTTCAGCACGATCCGGTACGGCGCAAGCAGCGCGACAGCGACCAGTATTTTCACCATGAAGTCACCAACGGCCAGCGAAGCCCACAGCGGAACCTGGAAGGCGTCAGCAATCCCGAGGAACGGAACCGGGAACGCAAGTGAGCCGTCTTCCATGCCAAAGCTCACGTCGACAAAGGCGAAGGCTGCGGCAAAGGCAATCCCGAAGAACAGGAGGGTGTCGATCAAGGAGCCGATCAGTGACGAGGCGATCGGTGCTTTCCACCAGGTCAAGCGGCGGAGTCGATCGAAAATCGTCACGTCGAGCAGTTGGGCAACAAGAAACGCTGTTCCAGAGGCGACGAGGATCCGGGGGGTCGTGAAGGCTTCATCAAACGTCCAGAAAATCATCGGGACAACAATCGCAATCACAAAACCGGTGAGAACGACTTTCCGGGCTGCGGACGGGCCGAAGCGCCGGTTCGTCAGGTCGGTGACCAGAAACGCGATCGGATAGGTGAAGGCGCCCCAGGTCAAGAGGTCCGCTAGGTTAACTCCGGCCAGCGTGTGCTCGACCGGGAACTGGACCAGAAAATTCGAGGCCACAACGACAATCGCCATCGCGAAGACCGCGATGGCGAGATCGGCCACGGAGAAACTCCGGGTATTTTCCATTTTTGACCCCTTAAGGGTTAAGCAGCAGCAGCTTCTTCCTGCTTACGCTTGATGCTGACTTTGATCTTGCGTGCGTTGTCGGAAAGCTCAGCGTCAGAAGCTTTCATCAGGTACGCGTCAAGGCCGCCACGGTGCTCAACAGAACGCAGAGCGTGGGCGCTGACTTTCAGCTTGAATGTTTCGCCGAGCGTGTCGCTCATCAGGGACACGTTGCACAGGTTCGGCAGGAACCGGCGACGGGATTTGTTGTTTGCGTGAGAGACGTTGTTGCCTGTCATCACGTCTTTGCCAGAGAGTTCGCAACGGCGAGCCATCATATCACCTTTTGTTTTTGTGGCTGGGCCGTTACAGGAACCCAGCAAGACCAACCGGAAGCGGCGCGGACCTGAGGTCCGGCGACATCGTCTCCGGCAATTCTCGGAAAAAAGTTGCCCCGCTATAAAGGGAGTGTGCGCGAACGTCAAGACATCTGCGCGCCTTTGATGCGATTCCTTACTTTTATTCCGCATTCGGCAATGTGTTAACCAGTGAGTTACCAAGATTTAGAAGAATTGACACGGTTCGCAAGGGTGATTTCATGCTATTGTTGACCTTGCGGAACATCCTTGGCGCGGGGGCGCGAACGCCGCCGGCAGTGCGGCGCGGAGGTTTTGAAGTGATTGGTATAAAGTCAATTGGACGGATGGCAGTTCTGCCGTTTCTGGCAGGAGCTCTCCTGATTACTCCGGCGCACGCTAAGAAGAGCACCGTCGGGGGTGTCTATTCCATATCGATTGCCGGGTTCAAGGTTGCTCGAGGGACGCTCTCTCTGGTGATGCAAGGCAACGCCTATTCGGCAAAGGTCGCGATGGCGCCGGCTGGGATCGGAACACTCTTTTCGACCGGAAAGGGCGGCGCTGAGGCATCCGGCTGGCTTGTCGGCTCCAAGGTGGTGCCGTCCAAATACCGCATGGCCTCACATGCGGCCAATCTGGATTTCTATGTCAACCTGAACCAGGGGTCGGGCAACATCCGGTCCATGGAGGTAACACCGCAATTCAAGCCGAATGCGGAACGCATCAAAGTGACAAACCGCCATCGCCGTAACGCGATGGATCCCCTAAGCGCTGCGTTGATGCCGGTTCGGCGGGCAAAAGACAGCCTCGGTCCGAAAGCCTGTTCGCGCAAATTGCCGATCTTTGACGGTTGGACCCGGTTCGACATCAAGCTGTCCTACCAGGGCACCAAGGAAGTTTCCGGGCGCGGCTATGACGGTCTGGTCGTGGTTTGCAAAGCCAAATGGGTTCCGGTTGCCGGTCACCGTCCATCCAAAGAGTCGGTGAAATACATGGCAAAGGCGCCCATGGAGATTTGGCTGGCGCCGATGGGCCGGGACAATGTCCTGGTGCCTTACCGGATTTCGATTGCAACAAAAAATGGCCGATTGCTGGTTGAGGCTTCAAAACTCAACATTGATGGCAATGGCAGTGACCGGGCCGCACGATAGCTTCATTTCCGGGATCCAACCTCCTGCGTCCGATGGTCTTCTATTGAATGCCAAGCCAGTCTGTTGCAGAAGTTGATCAGGCTGGCGGGATCTGAGTTGCCGGGAAAGCTTGCACCACTTCCCGTCTCTTGATACAGCCCTCATAACCATGCCGGTGGGACACCTGTGCTGCCGGCTCTTGATTTTCGGCTCCGTAAAAAGCTGCGGGTCCGACATGTTTCAGGTTAGCGAGTACATGCACAGCTATTTGGAATTCGAAAAGCCCGTCGCCGACATCGAAGGCAAGATCCAGGAATTGCGGGCATTGGCCGCAGAAGATGGTGAAGCTGTTCATGTTGAAAGCGAGATCGACCGGCTGAAAACGAAGTCCGCGCAGACGCTGAAAGACATCTACGCGAAGCTGACACCCTGGCAGAAAACACTCGTGGCCCGTCATCCGGACCGGCCGCATGCGATTGAATACATCACCGGGCTGATCGAGGATTTTACGCCGCTCGCAGGTGATCGGAATTTCGCTGAAGACCATGCGCTTGTGGCCGGTATCGGCCGGTTCCGCGGTCAGTCCGTTGCGGTGCTTGGCCAAGAAAAAGGCCACGACACCGAAACGCGGCTGAAGCACAACTTCGGCATGGTTCGCCCGGAAGGCTACCGCAAGGCTGTGCGCGTCATGGAAATGGCTGAGCGTTTCGGCTTGCCGCTGATTTCGTTTGTGGACACATCCGGTGCCTATCCAGGCCGCGGAGCTGAAGAGCGTGGTCAATCCGAGGCTATCGCCCGGTCGACGGATGCCGGTCTTGGGCTTGGAACGCCGTCTGTTGCCGTAGTGATCGGTGAGGGCGGCTCAGGTGGCGCGATCGCAGTCGCTACGGCCAACAAGGTCTTGATGATGGAACATGCCATCTATTCGGTGATTTCGCCGGAAGGGGCGGCATCCATCTTGTGGCGCGACAGCGCCAAGGCTCAGGACGCAGCAACAGCTCTCAAGATCACAGCTCAGGATTTGAAACAGCTGGGTGTCATCGACAGCATTGTTGATGAACCGGTCGGCGGCGCGCATCGTGCCCGCGAGATTGTCATCGATACCGCCGGATCCGCGATCGAGGAAGAGTTGAAGCAACTGGCCGGGCTGAGCGCCGATCAGCTGCGCAAGCAGCGGCGGGAGAAGTTCATCGCTATTGGCCGGACGCTGTCCTGATCCGTCTTTTCTGACGAGATTTTGATGAAAGGCCGCCACTTGGCGGCTTTTCGCCATTGTGTGGCCAGATTCTGCCGTCACTGAGGCAGAACTGCGAAAAGTGCCAGCGGGATAGCTGTGTTTATCACCGGATTGTGGTTCGCTGCCTTTCTGCAGATACAGTAACGTATCATCAACCATCCTTGCCTAGCTTGGTCTTTGGGGGCGAGATGGGAGTTTTGGCCAGCCGATACGCAAACGGTTGAACAAGATCCGATCAGTTTGGGACAGGTACATGATCTTCGGGCGTTTCTCGTCTTCAGCGGAAAACCGGCAGGCGGACCATCAACGCATGCATAAACGTGCGTACACCCGCGTTGCAGCCGTACTTTTGGCCGGCGTGTTGGTCGGATGCCAAGCCGACGACTTTGCTTCTGGTCCCAACAAGCACAAAGCCCCTGTGAGCGCGTCCATCAAGCGCAAGATGGCCGACCTCAACATGCCGTCCACGTCACCGATCATGATCCGGATTTTCAAGGAAGAATCCGAACTGGAGGTCTGGAAGCAGACGCGGACGGGTAAATTCAAGCTCTTGGAAGAGTTCGAGATCTGCAAATGGTCCGGCAAACTTGGACCGAAATTTAAGGAAGGCGACCGTCAGGCCCCGGAAGGCTTTTATGAAGTGACGCCAGCCTTGATGAACCCGAACTCCAGTTACCATCTGGCGTTCAATCTCGGGTTTCCAAACCGGTATGACCAGGCCCATGGGCGGACCGGCTCCCATCTGATGGTTCACGGCGCGTGTTCTTCGCGCGGCTGTTACGCCATGACCGATGAACAGGTGCAGGATATTTATGCGCTGGCCCGCGACAGCTTCAAGGGTGGGGCACGGTCGTTCCAGGTACAGGCGTTCCCGTTCCGGATGACGCCAGAAAACCTGGCAAAGCATCACGACAGTGAGCACTTGGCATTTTGGAAGATGCTCAAGACCGGATATGATCATTTCGAAGTGACCAACACGCCTCCGGCAATCTCTGTCTGCGAAAAGAAATACGTCTTTGACGCAACCCCGTTGGTCGATGGGGTGCCGTTCCGTGCCAGTGCAAAATGTCCGGCTTATGAAGTCAGCCCGCGTATTGCCATGGCGGTTGCGGCCAAGCAGAACCGTGACAGCGAAAAGTTTGAGACCATCGTGGCCCGGCTTGATGCCCGCGAAGAGCGCAAGCAGCGGTGGGAAGACCGGCAAAGCCAGATTGCCGAAGTCCTGAGCTTCGGCGATGAGGGTACAGAAGAGCCTGTCGCCGCCGCATCAGAAGCTGCACCGGCAGAGACCCCACCAACGGCCGTCGCAAACGCCGAGTCTCCGGCGGAAAATCAACCGGTGGAAGCCGCCTTTGCGGCCAACAATGAAAGCCGGACGAGCTCCACAGCCAACTTCTTCAAGCGCTGGGTGCCCTTCGGACCCAAGGCTGCAGAAGCTGGTGTTGGTCCGATCGCAACCGATGTTGTGCCGGCTCAAAAACCCTAAAAATCGCCCTATTTGGCGAGCTAGGGCAGCCCGGTAGAAACACCCTCCCGGATGACGGCAGGATCATAGGCCTTGCGGTCAAAGACCTCGCGCACCATCGGCTCGAAAGTCTCCAGCGGTTCGCTATCGTAGTCCGGATCAAAAGACGCCTGATCCCAACGCTCGCAGAAATCCGCGCACGCCTGGAAGTGCGGGTGATCCTTGAACCGGTCGCGGGCGTTTTCATCCCAGTTGTAGTGCTTAGCGTAATAAAGCATCTGGAAGATGCCATGATGTTCAACCACCCAGGCTACCTCGTCGCGCACGAATGGACGGATAACCTCGGCGGAAAAACGGTCGTGGTTCTGCGGTGCCAAACCATCACCGATGTCATGCAAGAGCGCGCCGACCACCCAGTCGATGTCGGCGCCTTCCCGGAGCGCTCGGGTTGCTGATTGCAGGCCGTGCTGCATCCGGGTGATCTTGTAACCGGTCATGGTGTCCTCACCCTGCCGTTTTAGCTCGGCGAGGATCCGGTCTGCGGTCGCAGCATGAAACGGCTTTTCGGCCTCCGCCAGAAGATCGTAATCCTCCTTGGTGCCGTCCTTCATCTGTGTGAAAGAGACCGTTTTCATCAGCTTGCCTCCAGTTGGTTTTTGAACCGGAACGCTCGCCGATTTGGTTTGGAAAGTCTATCCCGTTATTTCGGCATCAACGCCCAGTAGTCGAAGTCGAGAATGACGCCGTCTTCGTACTTGCCCTCGGCATCCTTCAGCGGGTAGTCGGCACAGGCGCGGTTTTTCGTGGCGACGAGCCGCAGCCGTAGGGCGGCAACGTCCGACCGGCCATCGATCTCTGCCTTTTCCAAAACTTCCGACCAGGCATAAACGGTGTCGCCGGCAAAGAGCGGGGCCACATGCCGGCCGCCATTGATCCCGGCAACATGGAAAGCATTGGCAAGGCCATTGAAGGACAGTGCTCGGGCCAGCGAAATGACATGGCCGCCATAGATCAGGCGTTTGCCGAAGCGGCTTTCGGCCTCCGTGTGCAGGTTGAAATGTACCTTGGCCGTGTTCTGGTAAAGCCGGGTCGCCATCTGGTGCTCGGCCTCTTCAACGGTCATGCCGTCGACATGGTCGATTTTCTCGCCGACTTCGTAGTCGGCCCAGCGGAAGGGCGAGCCGGAGAGGTCATTTTCCCAGTGTACGGTATCAAGCAGCGGCACGGCGTTGCCGAGGGCCTGCGGGTCGATGGCGGCGGGCAGATCCGGCACAACAGCATCGGGCGGCGGGCTGGTCACATCGCGCTTCTTCACCATGACCCAACGCACATAATCCAGGACTTCCGTGCCGTCGTCCGAATAGCCGGTGGAGCGCACGTAAACAACGCCGGTCTTGCCGTTGGAGTTTTCCTTCTTGCCGATGACTTCGGAGACGGTCGACAGTGTGTCTCCCGGGTAAACCGGCGCAAGAAACCGGCCACCGGCATAGCCGAGATTGGCAACGGCATTTAGCGAGATGTCGGGCACGGTCTTGCCGAAGACCACGTGAAACGTCAGGAGATCGTCCACCGGAGCGTGGGCATAGCCGAGCGCGCGGGCGAAAGCATCGGAGGACTGGACCGCGAAACGGGAGCCGTAAAGCGCAGTGTACAGCGTCTGGTCGCCGTATGTGATCGTGCGCGGCGTGGCGTGTTTGATCACCTGACCGATTTGAAAGTCCTCGAAAAAATTACCCGCGTTCGTCTTGCTCACCCGTGCCTCCCATGAAATTTGCATTGGCCGGATTAAACCTGTTTGCGGCGCACAAGAAAAGGCCCCCAAAAGACGAAAGGGCGCCGACTATCAGCGACTGCCCGTCAACTGTTGGCGGCACGTGTTTTCCGGACCTGTCCCGGGGGCATGTGAAACACCCGTTTGAAGGCGCGGTTAAAGGCTGGTTCCGACTGGTAGCCGAGACTGGCCGATATGGCGGCGATGGGCTGGCTCGTCTCCAGGAGCCGTGCACGGGCAAGATGCATCCGCCAGACGGTCAGGTATTCGATTGCCGGCATCCCAACGAGTTCGGTGAAGCGGGCAGAGAAGGCCGAGCGCGACATGCCGGCAACGTCGGCCAACGTTTCCAGCGTCCAGCTGTCGGCCGGAGCGCGGTGGATTGCCAGCACGGCCCGGCCGATTTGCGGATCACGGGCGGCTTTCAGCCAGCCCCTGTTGGCCTCCGGCGCCGTGTTGATCCAGCGGCGGATCGCCTCGATCACCACAACATCGGCAAGCCGCGTAATCACGGTTTCTCCGCCCGGTCTGAGCTCCCGCGCTTCCCTCGCGATGAATTGCAGCGTGCCCTGAAACCAGCTGCCTGCATCTTCTGTCCAGGTGTCGATCTTCAAGACTTCAGGCAAGAGCTGCATCAACAGCCCGCTTGCAGCATGATCAAGGCGGACGATGCCGTACATGATGCTGGTTTCCTCACCGCCGCCGCCAAACTCCAGTGTTTCATAGAGCTCAGTGACCTTCCGGATTGGCAATTCATCAAGTGTCAGAAGAGGGGTATCCAAATCGCTTCGGAAGTTAAGCTTTTGCCCCTTGGTCATCAGCACCAGGTTGCCCTTTTCAACCTGAAACGGATCACCGCCCCCGACCGTCATCCAGCAGCGCCCGCCGATGATCACAGCGAAACTCATCACATTGTCAAAGCCCGGGATTGCAACGCCCCAGGGGGCGGTAAGGCGGGACTGGCAATAAAATGTGCCGGTGAGTTTTAGAAGGTGCAGGATTTCACCAAGAGGGTCGCCAAGCGGTTGGGCAATGGCATCCGGGTTCGGCACATGTGGGGTCGCAGTCATCATCATGGGCAAGATAGTGACACGAAGTTTCCTGTTCGTCCAACCTATCTGGACGATCGGATAAGAAGTGAGGACGTTCGAGAATTGTTCGTCTCTCCGAAATCCATATCTTCGGGTCATCGCAACAGTTGATCCGGAGAGGACCCATGCAAGACAAGACCATTCTCGTTATCGGCGCGACCGGCAAGACCGGCTCCCGCATCGCCAAATCGCTTGAAGATAAGGGCATTTCCGTTCGCCGCGGATCGCGCAGCGCGCAGGTGCCATTTGATTGGGAGCAGCCGCAAACCTGGGGTCCGGCGCTTCAGGGCGTCTCGGCTGCTTATGTGTCTTACTTTCCCGATATTGCCGTGCCCGGCGCTGTGGAGCAGGTCGAGGCGTTCGCCAAGGTGGCCAAGGATGCCGGTATCGAAAAACTGGTGCTTTTGACAGGCCGCGGCGAGCATCACGCGGAACGCGCCGAAGAAGTTGTCCGCACGTCCGGACTTGCCTTCACCATCGTCCGTGCCGCCTGGTTTGCGCAGAATTATTCGGAAGGCGCATTGTTTGAGCCCGTTATGGCCGGTGTGCTGCCGATGCCGGGCGGTGATATCCGCGAACCGATCGTCGATGTCGATGACATTGCAGCGGTGGCGGTCGCCGCGCTGACCGAGGACGGGCATGACGGCGAACTCTACGAGGTCACTGGCCCGCGCCTTTTGAGCTTTGCCGATATGGCGCAAGAGCTTTCCACCGCGATCGGACGCCCTGTTCAGCATCTGCCGATCTCCTTCGAAGAGTTCCATGCAGAAGTTGCCCGCTCCAGCGGCGAGATGATTGCCGGTGTCATTACCGAGATCGCCCGTGAAACACTGGATGGCCGCAACGCCCACCTTGCCGATGGGGTGCAGCGCGCCCTTGGCCGCCCGCCGAAAGATTTTGCGGACTATGCCCGGGATGCTGCGCGCTCCGGTGCCTGGTCGGCAGCTGCCTGACGTGTGTGAAGAAGGAGATCGATCATGCATATCCCGTGGTTTGACAGAGCAATCCTTGGCGTCGCCGGTGTCACGGCGCTCGGCATCGGCCTTGCCATCACCGCCGTACCGGCAGGTTTTTACGCCGCCTATGACATCGTCCTTGGCAGCAATCCGAGCCTTTTGAATGAGCTGCGCGCGCCGGGTGCCAACCTTGCAGCGCTTGGGGCACTAATTCTGGCCGGAGCGTTCCTGTCTGGTGTGAGCCGACTATCCGCAGCGCTCGGCGCCACCGTATTTCTCGCCTATGCGCTTGGCCGGTTTGTCAGCATGGGTCTGGACGGCGCACCGCACAGCGGACTGGTAACAGCGCTGGTGGTTGAGCTGGTGGTTGGCGGGTTGTGCCTCTTGAGTTTGGTGCGGCAGACCAATGCAGTGCGTTTTTCAACGCTCAAGCAAAGGGCCGCCTGACCGGGAACTTATCCCGCGGGTTGATCCCGGCTCGGAGGCCGGGACGGCACAAACAGACACAGTAAAAACTGGCACGCCGCAATCAGACTGCGCAGAACCAAAAGCGCCGCGAGGATCTCCTCCGGCGTTTTTGCTGTGTCACCTCCCGTTTGAGACAGGAGTGGCGGGGCGCGCCAGGCTTTGCCTTGCGCTACTTGTTAACGTTGTTTCTTCGGCAAAAGCTGTCACGCCCCGCCCGGGCTGTTTCTCATGGCAATGGTGGATCCGCCTCACGAACAGACGCTTGGGTGTTGCCACCCCCGCACCGCGCCCTCCGCAGCCGCACCGCTCCACCCGGGTCTACGGTCCCCGGGATCATTAACCACCGGACCTGCCAGGAAAGAACCGTTACCTCTTTCCCCCAGCCCCGCCCGGCCTGTTCCTTCCCAAGGGACGGTCCCCCGGAAAGCCCGTTGAACAGGCACGGGAGAAGTATACGGGCAGGGGTCAGGGGCGTGGATAATATTTTTACCGTGCTTTATCGGCATTGCCGTCCCGGACTTGATCCGGAATCTGTTTGTCCGGTTTGGGTCCCGGCTCGGAGGCCGGGACGGCGCGGAGAAGGAACAGTCTCAGCAAAACACCACTGCGGTTATCCCCGCTTTATGCGGGGATCCACATACCCTACGTCCAAACCGAGAACTATCGGTTCAAGTCCACATAGAGGTCCCGCCAATCCGGATTGGCCGCTTCGATCGTCCGGATCTTCCATGCCCTCGGCCAGCGTTTCAGGCGCTTTTCACGCCGTATGGCGTCTTCCGGTGATTCAAAAACCTCATAATAAACCAGCCTGGTCAAGTCATAGCGGCGGGTGAAGCCTTCGGCCTGTTTTTCGCGGTGCTCATGAATGCGGCGTGCGAGGTTGTTGGTCACCCCGGTGTAAAACGTCCCGTTTTTGCGGCTCGCCAACAGGTAGACATAAAACGCCATAAGATAGTATGAGCGCGATTGGATCCCCGCACAAGGCGGGGATGACTGCCGAAAAAAAGCAACGTCTCACCAAACCGTTAGCCATCACGTCGCACTTGTTCCATGGCCCATGCGTTTCCAGAGCGGCAAAGATAGTGAGCAGTCAAAGCCCAACCCTCTAGCGTCATCCCCGCCTCGGGCGGGGATTCATGGGTTTCTGACTGTTCAGGAGGAGGTGGCGTAGTTTTTGCGTTTGGAGCGGCCGTATTTCTCCGGCCGATGCTGCCCAGTGGATTGGATCCCCGCACACCTCCGCTTAGCGGGGCGGGGATGACCAGGTGCGCGGAACAGAGCCGTCGCAGTTGTCCTGGAGTAGATCCGGGGATTCTCGCTCCGAGAACGCCGCGGAAAAGGTAAAGCCGCACTAGACCCATCGGTTGTCATCCCCGCCTTGTGCGGGGATCCATTGGCTCCAGAGTTATCTGGAAGGGGCGGAGACGGAAGGGAGCCTAGATGGTCAAGCATTGGATGAAGGCAGGAGAATTTGATAAAAACAAAAACCCGGATCTTGCGACCCGGGCTTTTCAACTTCATACCACTCAGAAAACCTGAAAACTCAGGCGCTTTCTTTTTTCATGGCGCGTTCCTGGCGCTTGCGCTCGTGCGGGTCGAGTTCGGCCTTGCGCAGGCGGATGCTGGATGGGGTGACTTCGACCAGCTCGTCGTCCGCGATGTAGGAGAGCGCAGCTTCCAGCGTCAGGCGGATCGGAGTGGTGAGCTTCACCGCATCGTCCTTGCCGGCCGAACGGATGTTGGTCAACTGCTTGCCTTTCAGGACGTTGACTTCCAGATCATTGCCGCGGGTGTGCTCGCCCACGATCATGCCCGGATACACCTTGGTGCCCGGATCGATCATCATCGGGCCGCGGTCTTCCAGGTTGAAGAGCGCGTAAGCCACTGCTTCGCCCGTGCCGTTGGACAGAAGCACGCCCGTGTGGCGGCCTGTGATCGGGCCCTTGTAGGCTTCATAGGCGTGGAACAGGCGGTTGAAGATCGCAGAGCCGCGGGTGTCGGACATCAATTCGGCCTGGTAGCCGATGAGGCCGCGGGTCGGGGCGTGGAACACCAGACGGGTGCGGCCACCGCCGGACGGCTTCATTTCCAGAAGATCGGCTTTGCGTTCCTGAAGTTTTTGAACGACGGCGCCGGAGAATTCCTCATCGACGTCGATGATGACTTCCTCGATCGGCTCCAGACGATTGCCGGCGTCGTCGAATTGATAAACGACGCGCGGACGGCCAACGCCGAGCTCAAAGCCTTCGCGGCGCATGTTCTCGATCAGGATCGCCAGCAGTAGTTCGCCGCGGCCGGAGACGATGAAGGCATCCGGTTCGTCGGTGTCTTCCACCTTCAGCGCGACGTTGCCTTCGGCTTCCTTCATCAGGCGCTCGCGGATGACGCGGGATTGAACCTTGGAGCCTTCGGTGCCGGCGAGCGGGCTGTCGTTGACGCGGAAGGTCATGGAGAGGGTTGGCGGATCGATCGGCTGGGCCTGGATCGGCTCGTCAACACCCGGCGCGCAGAGTGTGTCGGCAACGGTTGCCTTGGTCAGCCCCGCGATTGCGACGATGTCGCCGGCTTCACCCTTTTCGATCGGCTGACGCTCCAGACCACGGAAGGCGAGGATTTTCGAGACGCGGCCGGTCTCGATCTGCTTGCCGTCGCGCGACAGGGCCTTGATGGCCATGTTCGGCGTGGCCGTGCCGGAAACGACACGGCCTGTCAGGATGCGGCCGAGGAACGGGTCGGATTCGATTGTTGTCGCCAGCAGCTTGAATTCGCCATCTTCGGCTTCCGGCTCTGCGACCTTGTCGAGCACCATGTCGAACAGCGGATCCATGTTGTCCTGGGGTCCATCCGGCTCCAGCGCCATCCATTCCTGCTTGGCAGAGCCGTAAAGGACCGGGAAGTCGAGCTGGTCTTCGTTGGCATCGAGGGAAGCGAACAAGTCGAACACTTCGTCCAGAACTTCGTCGGCGCGCTGTTCCGGCTTGTCGATCTTGTTGATGGCAACGATCGGCTTCAGGCCGAGTTTCAGCGCCTTGCCAAGAACGAATTTCGTTTGCGGCATCGGGCCTTCGGCAGCGTCGACCAGAAGGATCACGCCGTCGACCATGTGCAGGATGCGCTCCACCTCGCCGCCGAAGTCGGCGTGGCCAGGGGTATCAACGATGTTGATGCGGGTGTCTTTCCACTCCAGCGAGGTGACTTTCGCGAGAATGGTGATGCCGCGCTCGCGCTCGATGTCGTTGGAGTCCATCATGCGTTCTTCGGTGCGCTGGTTGTCGCGGAACGCACCGGATTGCTTCAGGAGGACGTCGATCAGAGTGGTTTTGCCATGGTCGACGTGCGCGATGATGGCAATGTTACGCAGTTTCATGAGTAGGCTCCAAAAGACATGAAGCGGGTCCCATGGGAACCCGCAGCACATCTGGATATGAATTTCCGGGATCGGCTGCAGTCTGGTTCTGCCGGGCCGAATTTGGCGCCTTTATACGCGCAGTCCTTGAATTGTGCAATGCAGTGGTAGTTCTGCGCATTGACAGAAATGAACCTCCGCCCTAACTAGTAAGGTATCCTTATTAATTTGAGCTGTTCATGACACTACCTCCACCCAATATCGGTGTGACGATGCTGATTGTCGACCTGGCGCGCATGCTGCGCCGTCAGTTCGAGGCAGCCCTTGCCGATGTCGAGACAGGCTTGACCGTTGGCGAGGCGCGGACGTTGTTTTACGTTTGGCGGATGCCGGGTCAGCGGCAGGCGGTTTTGGCCGATGCGATGTACGTGGAACCGATGACCCTTGTGGGCTATCTCGACTCGCTCGAAAAGTCTGGGCTTATTAAACGGCAACCCGATCCGTCCGACAAACGCGCGAAACTGGTGCTGCTGACCGAAGACGCCGACCCGCTGCTGGAGCGCATCAGCGTTGCTCTGGAGGGCGTCCGGGCGCGAGCGCTGGAAGGTGTGATGGGGGAAGATCGCAAGGTGCTGGAAACCCTTCTTCAAAACATGAAGGATAGTCTTTTGCTGCTTTCGCCGAACGGGAAGGGCAAATGACAGCAACACCAGCCACTTTGATGAGTGCCCGCAGAACGGCACTGCTCGGCGCCGGTCTTGTGGCCGTTGGGCCCATTTCCATGGCGCTTTATACGCCTGCCATGCCAGCGCTGGTTGAGTTTTTCGGCACGACCGACGGTGCGGTGAAGCTGACCCTGACATCCTATTTTGCGGGATTTGCTGCCACCCAGCTGGTGTGCGGGCCATTGACCGACGCTTTCGGCCGCAAGCCGATCACAATCCTGTTTCTTGGCATCTATCTGATTTCCAGCGTGCTGGCGACATTCAGCCCCACAGTAGAGTTCATGGTGGCAGCCCGCGCCCTTCAAGGGGTTGGCGCAGCGATCGGGATTTCTGTCTCGCGCGCAATTGTGCGGGATCAATTCACCGGTCAGGCGTCCGCGCGGATTATGAACACCATTGCCATGATGCTGGCGCTTGGGCCCGCGCTTTCGCCAACGATCGGCGGATTCGTGCTCGAGCTGTTCAGCTGGCGGGAAGTCTTCTGGTGCATGGTGATCTACGGCGTGGCGCTGATGGCGGCCGTCACCGTGTTTCAGGTGGAAACGAACCCATCGCCGGGCAAACATCACCTAAACCCGCGTCAGCTCGCCATCAATTACACCACGCTTTTGAAAGATCCACGGTTTCTCGCACCGGCAATCCTGATCGGCTGCGGCCTTGGCAACATCTATGCCCTCGCAACCGTGCTGCCATTCGTGCTGATCTACGAAGTCGGCCTGTCGCCCTCTGTCTTTGGCCTTACCATGATCCTGCAGTCCGGGTCATTTATCCTCGGCACCGTGGTCACCGGTCAGCTCTTGAAAGTGACCGATGCGCACAAGCTGGTTCCCTTCGGATTGGTCATGCTGGTTGTTGCCTCTGTCTTGATGTGCGGCATGACTCTGACACAAGCGCCCTCTGTGGCGTCCGTCATGGCGCCCGTTGGCTTGTTTGTATTCGCCTTGGCGTTTGTTCTTCCGGCGAGTTTTACAGATTCCATGGCCCCGTTCCCGCACATTGCAGGCGCAGCTTCGTCCATGCTTGGCTTCCTCCAGTTTGGCGGCGGAGTGGCTGCAAGTCTGATCGTGGCGGTTGTTGGTGATCCTGTTCTCGGGCTTGCGTTTGTGCTTCCGGCAATGCCGGTGGTGGGCGTTGTCTGTTACCTGTTGCTCCGCGGCCAAGACACCCAGCACGCCGCAGCTGAATAACCACGTCTTGATTATCCCGTGTCCACGGGATTCATTTGCTTGACCTGCCGTGAAGAGCGGGGCATCAGACGAGGCTTCTGGTCCAATTGTTGGACGATGAAGGACGACTGATGGCCAAAGCTGCTGCCTACACCTTACCGGAGAGCCGCGCCCATGTGATGGGCATTTTGAACGTGACACCGGATTCCTTTTCCGATGGCGGCCGGTTCGACGCGGCAGACAAGGCTCTGGACCATGCCCGGTCCATGATCGCCGAAGGGGCCGACATTCTGGACATTGGCGCGGAAAGCACACGGCCCGGATCTGAACCGGTTGGGCTGGAGAATGAGTGGGCGCGCCTGGCGCCGGTTCTCGAGCCTGTTTGCGAGCTTGGGTGTCCGGTCTCGATCGACACCTACAAGGCGGAGATCGCGCGCCGGGCTGGCGCTGCGGGTGCCGCGCTGGTCAACGATGTCTGGGGCTTGCAAAAAGATCTGGCGATGGCCGACACGGTTGCCGAGCTCGGTGTGCCGGTCGTGATGATGCACAACAGGGAGGCCGCGGACGCCGACATTGATATCCTTGCTGACATGGACCGGTTTTTTGAAACGTCTATGGAATTGGCTGAGCGGGCTGGCATCGCGAAAGAAAAACAGATCCTTGACCCGGGATTTGGTTTCGGCAAAACCATTGATCAGAATTTTCTCATTCTGAACCGGCTTGAGACCTTGCAGAAGCACGGCCTGCCCATTCTTGCCGGCGCCTCTCGAAAACGCATGATCGGCGCGGTTTTGGGCGTTGTGACCGATGAGCGGCTTTTTGGCTCTATCGCGGTGCATATGACAGCCGTTACGAAGGGTGCATCAATAATAAGAGTCCATGACGTACGTCCACATGCCGATTGTGTGCGTATATCGGAGGCAACACGACTGGAACGGAACTCCGCATAAATGACCCTCCATCAAACGAACCTTGTCACGGCCGAAGTGGCAGCACCGACTCGATGTGCCCTCGGCCTCGGGTCGAACATGGGCGACACGGCAGCGCATTTGAAAAAAGCGCTGGAGCATCTGGACGCCAGCGAGGGAATTACCGTTGTCGCCAGATCGTCCGATTACCGCACACCGCCCTGGGGGCCGGTTCCACAGGACGACTATCGGAACATTTGTGCTATCGTCGACACCACCTTGTCGCCACAGGACTTGTTGGCGCGGTGTCTGGCGATTGAAACCGAGCTGGGCCGGGTCCGCGACGTTCGCTGGGGACCGCGGATCATAGATATTGATGTCCTGATTTACGGGACACGGACTGTGAATGAGCCCGATCTGGAGTTGCCGCACCCACGCATGGGGGATCGCGCCTTTGTTCTGATCCCGCTTGCCGAAATCTGGCCGGATGCACCGCTGGTGGACGGTCAGACAGCCGCAGAGGCCCTGACAACCTGCCCCGATCAGGACGGCGTGGTGAAGCTTAGCGAGTGAACCAGTGTCTGTGGCGTGTGTAGCGCCGCCCCGATCTGCCTTATTTTTTTGTTTTAGATTAATAGGTCATACGCCGATGCCGTGTGATTGAGTGCTCCTGTTCGGGCGCGCGTTTGTCGCTAGCGTCCGAGCTCGACATGGATAAAGCTGAATTGTGGTGCGCAGACTTCCCGTAACGGAGTGGCACTAGGACGTAGTACGTAAATTATACACTGTAATTAAATTCAGAACGTAGATTTCAAATATACAATCATTGGTAAGGGGTTTTTAAGACCCACTCCTTATGCCAATGGTATTGAGTTTGCATCTATAGGTTGTTTAATGAGATTCAGCGTTCGTGCCTTTTTGCCGGAAAACCGCCATTGGAGTGCCACTTCCTGGGAGTTCGCAATTCTTTCGGTCTTTCTTCCAAACGCCCTTTATCTTGCAATGATGATTTACTTTTGCCCGATAAGGAATTTTCAAATCGGCCTGCTTGCAATGTCGGTTCTTCTTGGAACTGTCTTAGGCAGATGGTCGTTCTATTTGGTCATGCTTTTTGTGATGTCACTGGATGCGTTATTAGTCGCATCATCCTACTTTCAAATGCCTTTAGCTATGTTTTTCGACGCTACTAAGTTTGTGTCGACGCTGCGCGTACAGCACTCAGCGATGTACATCATGGTATTTGGCGCGGTCATCATGTGCTTCTTTGCGACAAATGTCGTTGTTCAGAGAGCAAAGCGACGCCGTAGTGAAATGAGCCTTTATCCCTTTGCCTTTTGTGTAATGCTCATGGTCTTCGCTGATGCTCTGGCGAACACTACGCCCCAGAAGATGCAGGAAGTCATAAGTGTGGCTGTCGATCCGTTTTCCGCCGTCGACGACACCGCAACAACTTATGCTGATCTGGAAATTGTCGTGACGTCTTCGAAACAACCCAATCTGTTAGTTGTCATAGTGGAAGGTTTGGGGGCCTTTTCTAACAGTGAGAGCCAAGATCTGGTCTGGGGTCCCTTGTTGGAAAAGGTCTCGTCCAGATATGATGTATTTACCGGCAATGTTTTATATGCCGGATCAACGTCAACGGCCGAAATACGAGAGCTTTGCAACTTGTTTGCAGACTATCGGGATCTGCGCGATATCGAGCATCTGGATTGTCTACCTAATCGGGCTAAAGAAGCGGGCTATGAGACAGCCGCATTTCATGCGTTTACGGGCCAATTCTTCGAGCGTATTCACTGGTATCCAAAGATTGGTTTTGAAAACACTTTCTTCTTGGAAAACCGAGCTGGTTTGAATGAGCACGTGCCGATCTCTCATTGCGGTACCACGTTTCGTGGCATGTGTGATGCTGATGTCGCGCGTTCGGTAGAAGCTTTTCTGTTGTCTGACAGTTCCGGTGCCAAATTCGCCTATTGGCTGACCTTGAATTCTCATAAACCTGTAGGCCGTCATGAAGTGCCAGATCGCCTGAATTGCTGGAATGGCGGTGTATTTGACGATCAGGAGTTGTGCCGGATGGCGGAGCACTGGTTGAACATATCCCATCTCGTTTCTGATATTGCGATGAACCCTTCATTGCGTGACACAGAAATTCTGCTGGTTGGAGATCACCAGCCGCCGCTGTTTACGCGTCATGGCAGGCGCCAATTTCAAGAAGAACGCGTCGCTTGGTTGCACCTTAAGCCGAGAAATCCTAGCGAAAAACAGTTTGACCTTGCGACAAGTAACCCAACGTTCTTCACCCGATGAACCTTGGCGGGCAATTGGTTCGCCGCTCCCAATTAATGGCCGAATAGCTTAGAGCGCGTATGCCCCCACCATTGCGGCGGAGTCGCCTAGAACCGAGCATGATAATGTCAGACTGACCGACGCAGGCGCGCGCATTTGTCTTTCGGGCTGGTGCCAGCTGTTAACCAAAACGCAGTCACTGTGCGTTGCAGATCTCAGGCTACCCTACAAAACTCTTCATGTGAAAGCGGCCGTTTGTAGGGCTCGGTGCGTGATCCTGGCCGACCGGGCAGGCTTTGCGGGCTCGGCACCCGGTCCAGCATCCGGCATCTGGTGTTCTGCGGAGATACTCCAGGCAATGCGGGACGTTATAGCCTGTGTCCAATTGAATGGCGTTGACCGGGCAGGCCGTCAGGCAGGGTTTATCTTGGCATGAGATGCAAGGACCAGGAGTGTCTTCGCCAGTAGAGGTGTCCAGCTCATCTGCGGACAGAAAGGCGGCTCGGAGTCCGGCCCAAGGCCCGTATGTTGTGTGCGTGAGAAGTCCAAACGGGCTCTGGGAGAACCCTCCGCACTTCAATGCCCATTTTTGAACCGGATGATAGGGCGGGCCGTCAAAAGGGAAGAGTGGCTTGAAGCCGAAGTCAGCGGCAAGTTTGCTCAAAAACCGCCGTGTGTACCGGTCCATCGGATCCGGCTGGCCGTCCTGAGCTTCCGGTGCTGCCTTGAAAGCTGGCCATAGGCTTGGGCCTGTACTGCCGATAATCAGCAGAGTTTTGGGCGCAGAACCGGTGCCGGTCTTCGGCACCTGGTCTTTATCCTCCGGTTTAAATCTGCCGAACAGAAGAAATCCCGCCGCAACAAGCTTTTCGGAAAAGCGGGTTGCGGCGGGTGTGTTCATGGCTCAGCCGAGCCGGTTGCGCTTGGCAAGCGTGCGCAGGCGCAGAGCGTTCAGCTTGATGAAACCGGCAGCGTCTTTTTGATCGTAGGCACCGTGGTCATCCTCAAAGGTCACCAGCTCTTCTGCATAGAGCGAATAAGGTGATGCGCGGCCGACAACGATGACGTTGCCCTTGTAGAGTTTCAGGCGAACGGTGCCGGTGACATGTTCCTGGCTCTTGTCGATCAGGGCCTGCAGCATCTCGCGCTCAGGCGAGAACCAGAAGCCGTTGTAAATCAGCTCGGCGTAGCGCGGCATCAACTCGTCTTTGAGGTGGCCTGCGCCGCGATCGAGCGTGATCGACTCCATGGCGCGGTGCGCCTGCAGCAGGATCGTGCCGCCCGGGGTTTCATAGATGCCGCGGCTCTTCATGCCGACAAACCGGTTTTCAACCATGTCCAGGCGGCCGATGCCATTGTCGCGGCCATAGTCGTTGAGCTTTGCGAACAATGTGGCCGGGGACATTTTTTCGCCGTTCAGAGAAACCGCATCGCCCTTTTCAAAGCCGATCTCGATTTCTGTGACAACGTCGGGCGCCTCGGTCGGGTCGACCGTGCGCTGGAATACATAGTTCGGCGCTTCCTCGTTCGGATCTTCCAGAACCTTTCCTTCGGAAGACGAGTGAAGCATGTTGGCGTCAACCGAGAACGGCGCTTCGCCGCGCTTGTCTTTCGGCACCGGGATCTGGTTCTTCTCGGCGAAGTCTAAGAGGTCGGTCCGGGATTTGAAGGTCCAGTCCCGCCATGGGGCGATCACCTTGATGTCCGGGTTGAGCGCATAGGCGGAGAGCTCGAAGCGAACCTGGTCATTGCCCTTGCCGGTCGCGCCATGGGCAACCGCATCGGCGCCGGTTTCTTCTGCGATCTCGATCAAGCGCTTGGAAATCAGCGGACGGGCAATCGAGGTGCCGAGCAGGTAGACGCCTTCATAAACGGCATTGGCACGGAACATCGGGAAGACGAAGTCGCGAATGAATTCTTCGCGCAGGTCATCAATGTAGATTTCCTTGATGCCCATCATCTCGGCTTTTTTGCGCGCCGGCTCCAGCTCTTCTCCCTGACCGAGATCTGCCGTGAAAGTCACCACTTCGCAGCCGAGTTCGGTTTGTAGCCATTTCAGGATGATGGACGTGTCGAGGCCGCCGGAATAGGCCAGCACGACTTTCTTGATGTCACCATACGCCATTGAGGGAGGGTCCAGTTCGTGAGTTGTGCGGAAAGGTCCGCTTCGTTGAAATTTTGCGGCAATTTAGCCGGTTCTATTCGCCGCGCAAGCCCCAGAAGCATGCAAAGGACTGCCGTTTCAAAGAACCTTCACTCGAAACACGCGTGGAGCGGGCTGCAAAGAGGGTTGCAATTGCCAGCCGAGCGCCTGAGGGTGTCGGAAGGGCGAAGCTTAACCATGTGGGGGCTGGCGCGGAGGACCCATGAACCTGATTGACTTCAAGCTCGATAGCTATGACTACCTGACCTTCTTGATCGGCGTTCTGGCGGTTGTCGCATTCTTTTATGTCATGATCACGCTGGGCGGGCTTCCTGGCAAACTCGCGGAAAAGCGCAAGCACCCGCACGCTGAATCCGTAAAATTGGGTGGTTGGATTGGTCTGTTTACGGTCTTTCCCTGGATCCACGCCTTGATGTGGTCCTACCACGATTCCTTGACGATCGACATTCGCAAGCTTCCGAAGGGGGGTGAGATCAAGGCAAACGAAGACGCCGGGGATGGAGGGGCGGATCAGCTGTCAGCGACACCGGCGCTGTCCAGTGCCGCTGATGTCGGCGAGGCTCAGGTCAGCGCGAAATCAGAAGAGCAGCCCAAGCCCGGAGGCGCGGCATGACGATCGCCCTTCTGATCCTGGGGACCTATGGCATCTTCGCCTGGCTGGTTTTCTACAAATTCAAGCTTCTGAAGTTCAACGTTGCCTGGGGTGTGGTGACTTTCTGGGTTGGCTTTCATGTCCTTTTCTTGCTGGTCGTGTTCTTGCGTTTCTTCGCCCCTTACACGATTGACGGGCATGTGATCCGCCAGACGGTCCAGATCGCACCCCGGCTGCCGCATCCGACCTTGTTGCAAGAGGTCTTCGTCACTCAGAACCAGCAGGTAAAGAAGGGCGACAAACTCTATCAGTTTGAATCAACGCTGTATGACGCCCAGCTTGCAGAAGCGCAGGCCAACCTTGTCGAGGCGCAGCAAAATGCGCTGATCCTTCAAGAAGATGTCGTTCTCGCGCAGGACCAGCTGGCACAGGCTGAGGCCAATGAAACTTTCGCCGCTGAGCAGGTCAAGCGCTATACGGATCTTGTTCCGAAAGGCGGTGCCCGCCAGGAAACGCTTGATCAATGGACTGCGCAATTGGCAGGGGCGAAAGCGCAAGTGGCCGAGGGCGAAGCGAATGTGACGAAGGCGCAGCTCGCTGTCGCGGCGCAAATCGATGGTGTGAATGCCCAGGTGGCCGCAGCTCAAGCCCAGGTCGACCAGGCGCAGTATTATGTTGATCAGACGACGATCTATGCGCCGGAGGACGGCCGGATCATCAGTCAGCAGGCGCGGCCTGGACTTGTTGTGGGTGGTTTCCGGATCGCATCCATCGCCGCCTTTGTTGCGGATGCAAATCCCTATTTCCTTGGGACCTTTTATCAGGAACACCTGAAATTCGTGGAGCCCGGCCAATCGGTTGAAGTTGCCCTGGATATTTATCCCGGGCAGGTGTTTACCGGAAAAGTGAAAGCGATTTGGGAAGGGACCGGGCAAGGTCAGATCAAGCCGAGCGGAAATGTGCCAAACTTCCTGTTCATGCATCCGCAGGGGCGATTTGCGGTTGAGATCGTCATGGATGAAGATCCGGCGCTGAAGCGATTTCCGGGCGGCGCTCATGGAGCTGCGGCGATCTATACGGGCGGCGGCGGCGAATGGGTATCCGTGCTGCGCCGGGTCAATATGCGGTTGTATGCCTGGGTGAACTTCATCATCCCGTTTGATGTGTAGGTGATGCCTGTGAGCGTGTTTCGACAATTGGGTTTGGTTGCCAGCGTTGCAGGCGCCGCTTTCTTGTCCGGATGTATGGTCGGTCCGGATTTTGAGCGCCCCGAGGCTCCGGTGCTCGACAGTTGGGGTGAGGGCGCAAACCTCACCGTTGATCACCGCACCGGCTTTACCACCCGCAGCGCTGCCTCCGTGCCGTGGTGGCATGTTTTCAAGGATGAAAAACTGAATGGCCTGATCGCTGAGGCCTACCGTCAGAACGTTGAGCTGCAGGCAGCCGGTGTCCGGGTTTACCAGGCGCGCGCCCAGCTCGGTATCGCGCGCGGCGAGCTGTTTCCTCAGGTCCAGCAGTTGAAAGGGAACTCGGAGAACATCCGGTTCAGCACACAGGATCCAATCATCCGCGACCTTGAGCGCGCCGGTCTGGTGGACAGTCACATCTCGCGCGTTTCTGCAGGATTTGACGCGGCTTGGGAAATTGACATCTGGGGCAAGATCCGCCGGGACGTTCAATCTGCCAAAGCGAATTTGAACGCCAACCTGGCGTCCTACGACGATGCGCTGGTGACACTTACCGGGGATATTGCGGCGACATACGTCACCATCCGGGAGCTGCAGCAACTCATCGCCTCGAGCCGGAAGAATGCTGCGCTTCAGAAAAAGTCTCTGAACCTTACTCAGCTCCGGCTGGAAAACGGCGTTGCATCCCAGTTGGATGTTCATGAAGCGACCGTTCTTTACAACAACACGCTTGCGGCCATTCCGGGCTATGAGGCGGAGCTTGCGCAGGCCTACAACGCCATGAGTGTGCTGTTGAGCGAGCCGCCGGGTAAAATGAAAGCCCGATTTTCCGGCCGGTCAGGCTTTCCCCGGGTGCCAGCGGAAGTCGCGATCGGCGTTCCGGCGGACATGTTGCGCCGCCGCCCCGACATTCGCCAAGCCGAGTACATTGCCGCCGCCCAATCGGCACAAATCGGTGTGGCCAAGGCAGATCTCTTCCCGGCATTCACCATTGCCGGGGCGATCGGTGTACGGGCAGATGATTTTTCGAATCTCTTCACGGGTGGGGCGACAGCAGCCCTCTTCAATCCCGGTTTTTCCTGGAATTTCCTGAATTACGGCCGGATCCAGAACAATGTCCGGGTGCAAGACGCCAAGTTTCAGGAAGCCTTGCTGAACTACGAAAACACGGTGCTGTCCGCTTATGCGGAAGTGGAAAACGCGCTGACCGGGTTCTTACGTTCCAAGCAGCAGGCGCTTTACCTTCGGCGGAGTTTGAGGGCGGCTCGCAGCTCTGTCGGCGAGGTGGAAGCCCAGTATGAAGACGGCACGGCGTCCTACAATCGCGTGGTCGATGCGCAAAAGAGCCTGCTTGTGGCCGAGGAGCGGTTGATTGCTGCGGAAGCGAATGTGCTGACCAACCTCGTTGCGGTTTACAAGGGGCTCGGCGGTGGCTGGGCGCCAGAGAACGTCCGTGGTCTCATTTCCGATGAAACCCGGGCCCAAATGGCGGACCGGACACGCTGGGGACAGCTTTTGGATAACCCTGTGGGGCCTTCGGGGAAAAGTTAGGATCAGGACCCGATGGGCTGATCAAGCAGACTTTTTTGCGGCTTCAGTTTCCGGTGCAGCATATTCGCCAGGAACAGATCGACGCTTTCGTTGATGATCTTGTCCATTTCGTCGCGTTCGGCGACCCGGTTGGCATAGATGTTCGGAAAAAAGCTGCGCGACTTGATAAGGCCGAGAAACTGTTCTGCCGCGACAGCCGGATCTTGAACCGACAAACGCCCATCGGATGTCGCCCGCTCCATGAATTCTGCGAAAATACTGAGCTTGGTCATGCGGGCGTTCATGTCCGCCGCCAGTTCCGGGTCCCGGATCGTTTCGCTCATGACCATGCGGGCAAGGTTCATGAAGCACGGAGAAACCATCAGCTCGCCCTCGGCCCAGCCGAGTTCGATCAAGGCATCGCGGATCGGTTTGTCCCGGTCATAAGGGACTTCAAGCGCTGAGTTGACCTGGTCTGCCAGGCATTGGTTGATCGCTTTGAAAAGCGTTTCCTTGCTTTCAAAGTGATTGTAGACGGTGCGTTTGGAAACCTGCGCCCGTTCCGAAATCCGGTCCATGCTTGCACCGGCAAAACCTTTTTCCTGGAACTCGGCGATGGCCGCTTCGACGATTTGTTTCTTTTTCTGGTCGGATACCGACATTGTTTACCCAGCGCTTCTTATCGCTCTTTAATCCCAAAATTTGAGCCCTATGTAAACTAGGGCGTTTACAGATGCAGATCTAGAGATTACACTGCACAGTGTAGTTTACATCCTTCAGCCAGTCTAGGCCAGCCAAGGGAGACGCCTCCTCATGTCTGTAACTTTGAAAATTAACGGGGAAACGCGCACGCTTGATGCGGATCCCGAGAGCCCTCTGCTGTGGGCTCTGCGCGACGAGCTCGGAATGACCGGCACCAAATTCGGGTGCGGCATCGCCTCATGCGGTGCTTGCACGGTCCACTGGGACGGTATGCCGATCCGTTCTTGCCAAACCATGGTCGGTGACCTTGAGGGCGCCGAAATCACCACGATCGAAGGCGTGAACGGAAAAGCCGCCAAAGCCGTCCAGGAAGCCTGGAACGAGCTGGACGTGCCGCAATGCGGGTACTGCCAGTCCGGTCAGATTATGGCAGCCACGGCGCTCCTGACCGACACTCCTAAGCCGACCGACGAAGATATCGACGCAGCCATGGACGGAAACGTCTGCCGCTGTGCGACCTACGCCCGGATCCGCAAGGCAATCCATGCCGCAGCCGACAAGATGGAGGCCTAAGTCATGTTGCATCTCCTCCAAAAACCTCTTGAAGCCCCAAAGCCGAGCCGCCGGACATTCCTGAAAATGTCAGCCGGTGCTGTTGGTGGTCTGATCATCGCAGCCAAGATGCCAAACGCGGCGAAAGCCGCTGCCGATGCGGGTGAATTTGTTCAGCCGTTTGTGCACATCCGGCCGGACAACACGGTTGTTGTCTTGTCCAAGCACCTCGACAAGGGCCAAGGCACGGCAAACGGTCTGGCAACGCTGGTTGCCGATGAACTCGACGCGTCTCATGAGCAAATTGTGCTGGAGCTGGCCCCGTCCAACCCGCAGCTTTATGCCAACAGCCTGTTCGGCGTTCAGGGCACAGGTGGCTCAACCGCCATGCCGAACGCCTTCATGCAGTACCGCCAGGCGGGTGCCGCCGCTAAAGCGATGGTTGTCTCCGCAGCGGCAAAGGAATGGGGCGTGCCGGCCGGTGAAATCACCGTTTCCGGTGGAGTTGTGTCCCACTCTTCCGGCAAATCGGCAACGCTGGGTGAACTTGCAGGTTTGGCAGCAAACGAAGATGTTCCTGCGGACCCGGTACTGAAAACACCGGACCAGTGGGTCTATATCGGCAAGTCTTTCCCGCGCAAGGACGTCAAGAACAAAACGGTCGGTGCGCCGAACACCTACACCATCGACTTCAATCGTGAGGGAATGCTGACCGCAACAGTTGCGCGTTCACCGCGGTTTGGCGGCACGGTCAAGTCCTTTGATGCGACTGATGCCAAGAAGGTCGCAGGTGTCGTCGACATCTTCCAGATCCCGAATGGCGTTGCCGTGGTTGCAGAAAGCACCTGGCCGGCCATCAAGGCACGCGACCTTCTGGAGATCGAGTGGGACGACAGTGCCGCTGAGACCCGCTCCACTGACGCAATGATGACCGAACTCAAGGACATGACCACCAAGCCGGGCCTCAAGGTTCGCGAAGATGGCGATGTCGATGCCGCCTTGGACGCGTCGGCGAAGGTCATGGAAATCGACTACGATTTCCCGTTCCTTGCCCATGGCGCCATGGAGCCGCTGGATATAGTCGGTGAATTCGATGGTGAAACAGCACAGTTCTGGTTTGGCTCGCAAATCCCGACCATCGACCATAACGTTGCCTCCACCATCCTCGACATTCCGTTCGAGAAAGTCAGCATCAACACATTGTGGGCCGGTGGATCCTTTGGACGCCGGGCGCAAGGGGATGCACACCCAGTCTCGGAGATTTCCTTCCTGTTGAAGGCGATGCGGGAAGCCGGTATGGACCCGCGGCCAGTGAAGATCGTCTGGACCCGTGAAGACGACATGGCTGGCGGTTACTACCGCCCAATGTCAGCCCACAAGATCAAGGTTGGTCTCGACGGCGACGGCAACGTCACGGCGGTGAAATACAACATCGCGGCGAAGTCCATCATCAAGGGCACTGCCTTTGAGCCGATGCTGATGCCGAATGGTGTGGATCACAACATGACCGAAGGGGCATCCGACACGACCTATTCGTTCCCGATGATGAACATGGATCAGGCATTCCAGGAAACGCCGGTGCCGGTTCTATGGTGGCGGTCCGTGGGGCACACCCACACAGCCTATGTCATGGAAACGATGATCGACCGGATCGCCAAGGAAACCGGCAAAGACCCGGTGGCTCTGCGTCTTGAGCTTCTCAAGGACGACCCGCGCAAGACGAATGTGTTGAAGCTGGCTGCCGAGAAGGCTGGTTGGGACACGCCGTTGCCGGAAGGCCGCCATCGCGGCGTCGCCGTTCACAAGTCCTTCGGGTCTTATGTGGCGGAAGTCGTCGAGATCTCCTTCCGGGAGGATGGAACGGTCAAGGTGGAAAAGGTCACAGCAGCTGTCGACTGCGGAGTGCCGGTCAATCCGGACAACATCCGTGCACAGGTTGAAGGCGGCATTGGCTACGGCCTTGGGGCGATCCTGCGCAACCAGGTGACCCTCTCCGACGGGTATGTCGAAGAAACAAACTTCGACACTTATGAGTCGCTGCGCATTTCCGACATGCCCGAAATCGACGTGCACATCGTTGCCTCGACCGAAGCCCCAACCGGGATCGGTGAGCCGGGAACACCGCCAATTGGCCCGGCTGTGGCCAATGCAATTGCGGCTGCAAAGGACGAGTGGATCACAAGTCTGCCGTTCACGAAAGCCGGTCTGGTCTAGGACGGATCAGATGACGAATGCGAAAGGCCGCCCTTGAGGCGGCCTTTTTGCTGTTATGGGATCAGAGCGCTGTTACGCCCTGCGCAGAGCAACGATCCCGGCAACGGCAAGGCCGTACAGCAAGTGCCCAAAGAACGAGGCAAATGCCAGATCCCCAAAACCCAGAAACGCTGGAAAGCCGGCGACCAGGTGCGCCATCACATACATGGCAAAGATCCAAAGGCCGATGCCAAAGCCTGCGCCTGTCAGTGACCAGGGGAACTCGACCGGCAGAAGCCGGGCGATGGGTTGCGCGACAAAAAGGTATCCGAGTGGATAGATAATGAGACCGGTTGCTATGTGGATCGTCTCGGCCAGAAAACTGGAGGATATCCCGAAACTGGATTTGATAAGGCCCGCAGGCTCCAAGGGTCCTCCGATTAAAAGAGGTGTTACACCCCGCGCCCAAACTTCCCAGACACCGGTGGCAACCAAACCGGCGAGAAGCAGAGTGATGGCTGTGGCTGGTGTAAGAGGAGGCAGGAGGTGCGGCGCACTTGGCTCGCGGCGGCGGGAGCCGCTGTAATCAATACTTGTCATGACGATCTCCGGGAGTTTCTGTTCGGCAGAAAAGCCGGGACCAACCCCGGCATCCCGTGAAATGGGTATTGAAAGCGTCACGTTCAACTCACAGATGAGTTAGGAACTGATCGGTCTGGCATCTTTCTCCTGGTGTTTATCCGCAAAGACCAATCTAAACCGCTGCCGGTAGTTGTTCGGGGTGAGGCCGGTCAAGCGATGGAAGACTTTCCTGAAGGCTGCCGGATCGGAATAACCAACGTCCCAAATGATCTGATCAACCGTCTTTACAGTTAGTTCCAAGTGCTCGCGTGCTTTGCTGATCCTGACATTTTGGACATATTCCGTTGGCTTCAGGCCGGTTGCCTTTGCAAAACGCCGCAGGAATGTGCGGCTACCGAGGTTGGCAACACTTGATAGTTCTTCAAGACTATGTGGGTCGGCAAAGTGTGCGTGAATGTGATGCTGGACGGATAGGATTGAATCGTCGCCGTGGTCAAATCTTGGAATGAATTGGCTGAAAGGCCGCTGTAGTTGGCGCGGGGGATCAATTAGCAGAAAGCGGGCAGTCGCGAGCATCGTGCTGGGGCCCATGAGACGGTCCACCAGTGTCAATCCAAGATCGGTCCATGCGAGTATTCCACCGGCAGTAATGATGTCGCCATCGTCCAAAACCATATGTTGATCTGCAACGCTCACATTCGGGTACTTTGAGGAGAGCTCTTGAGCGAAGGCCCAATGGGTCGTCACCTGCCGGCCATCGATCAGCCCACTCTCCGCCAAAACGAATGCACCTGCACATACAGAACAGATCCGGCTGCCCCGCCCGTGCTGGTGAGTGAGCCATTTGGCTGCCGCTGGAACGGACTGCATCTTGTCCGGCATGGCGATGCTCGGCGGAACGATGACGTAGTCCGGCTGATGATCGGCACCGGGATGCGTATCGAAGGTGCAGGTAAGCTCGGGGCTGCTGTTGCCTGCTGGGGGTGCCCAGTGTGTGACCCTGATCCACCGGTCTGAGCCAGCATCTGACCAATCGCTGGCAATCCGAAAGAGGTCCGTTAGCCCGTGCACGGCAGCAAGTTGGCATTCCGGATAAATCAGCAGGGCAATTTCTGCGATACAGCCACTTAGATGATTTGTCACTTATGCCTCGATGAAAGTCATTAACGCCAATTCCGAGCGTATTTCCAAACGTCTATCTGTGTCCATGTCGAAACAACGACCGAGACCCAAGACTAATGACTGATCTTAAAACGCTCACCCCTAACCGGCGGCAGGTGCTGCAAAGCAGCGGCGCGCTGCTCGCATTTGCTGCTGTGCCCGGCTTTGCCGCGGCCCAACCGGACTTCAAAGGAGACTTAAGAATGGCGACTTTCACAACTTCGGACGGAACCGAGATCTTCTACAAAGACTGGGGGGCGACTGATGCTCAGCCCATCGTCTTTCACCATGGATGGCCGTTGAGCGGTGATGATTGGGACAATCAGATGCTCTTTTTCCTGTCCAAGGGCTATCGTGTTATTGCGCATGACAGGCGTGGTCATGGCCGTTCAGAACAGACGGACAAGGGCCATGACATGGACACATATGCCGCTGATGTGGCGGAGCTTGTCCGCCACTTGGATCTGAAAAACGCCGTTCACATCGGTCATTCCACAGGCGGCGGGGAAGCTGCACGCTACGTTGCCCGCGCCGAGCCCGGACGGGTTGCAAAGGCTGCTCTTCTGGGTGCAATTCCGCCATTGATGTTAAAGACAGAGAACAATCCGGATGGCATTCCGTTGGAGGTGTTCGACGGATTGCGTGCGGCTCTGGCGCACAATCGCGCGCAGTTCTTTTTGGATGTTCCGTCTGGCCCCTTTTATGGCTTCAACCGGGAAGGTGCAGACGTCAGCCAGGGCCTGATCCAGAACTGGTGGCGCCAGGGCATGATGGGCAGCGCGTCTGCGCATTATCAGTGCATTGCTGTGTTCTCGGAAACCGATCAAACCGAGGATCTGAAAGCGATTGATGTCCCGGTCTTGGTGCTGCACGGCGATGACGACCAAGTTGTCCCGATCGCCAATTCAGCGGACAAGGCGATCAAGCTTCTGAAAAATGGTACTCAGAAAACCTATGCCGGTCTGTCCCACGGGTTCTTTGCAACCCATCCGGACCTGGTGAATGCCGATTTGTTGGCTTTTGTCGAAAGCTGAAGTCGATGGGCGGGGTCCGATGTGACCCCGCCAATTTTGTCTAAGGCATTCACATGGTTCAAGAAAAGTTTCTCAATAAACAGCTGCCTTTTTCGCCGCCAATGCATCCCGGTCCTTCTTGCGCAAGCGCTCAGAGGCTGACTTCAGCTGCCCGCAGGCGGCAAAGATATCGCGTCCGCGCGGGGTGCGGATAGGAGAGGCGTAACCGGCCCTGTTGACGATGTCGGCGAATTCCTCGATCCGCTCCCAGTCGGAACAGGCATATTGCGAGCCCGGCCAGGGGTTGAATGGGATCAAATTGATTTTCGCCGGAATGCCCTTGAGCAACCGAACCAGCTCCAGCGCGTCCTCGTTGCTGTCGTTGATGTCTTTCAGCATCACATATTCAAAGGTGATGCGCTTTGCGTTCGACAGGCCCGGATAGTTGCGGCAAGCGTCCAGAAGTTCTTTGATGTTCCACTTCTTGTTGATCGGCACCAGGATGTCGCGATCCTCGTCCCGAACGGCGTGGAGTGAAATTGCCAGCATGCAGCCGATTTCGTCACCTGTGCGGAAAATTTCCGGGACAACGCCGGATGTCGACAGGGTGATCCTCCGTTTGGAGAGCGACAGTCCGTCCCCGTCTGAGGCGATGAGCAGGGCCTTTTTGACGTTCTCGAAATTATAGAGCGGCTCACCCATGCCCATCATGACGATGTTTGTGACCAGACGGCCTTCGGACGGCACGATCGCGCCTTGCGGCGTATGTGCATCCGGAAAATCTCCAAGCCGGTCGCGGGCAATTAGGATCTGGGACAGGATCTCTTCAGATGTCAGATTGCGGACCAGTTTCTGTGTGCCGGTATGGCAGAAGGTGCAGGTGAGGGTGCAGCCAACCTGGGACGACACACAAAGCGTGCCACGGCCTTCTTCCGGAATGTAGACGGTTTCGACTTCGACAGGGTTTCCTGCGCCGCGCGGCGGAAACTGGAACAGCCACTTGCGGGTGCCATCGACGGAGATCTGTTCCGACACGATCTTCGGGCGGGCAATGGTGAACGCCTCATCCAGCTTGGCGCGCAAATCCTTGGCGATGTTCGTCATCTCCGCGAAGTCGGAAACGCCGCGCACATAAAGCCAATGCCACAGCTGCGACGACCGCATACGCCATTGCTTTTGCGGCACGCCGATCGTTCCCAGAGCTTCGCCAAGTTCCTCACGCGACAGGCCGATCAGCGTCGGCTTGTCTTCATCTGCGCCCGGAGTTGCTGCAATGCCTGTAACTGTTTGCGCGTTGGGATTTTCCCGCGCGATGTCGAGCGTAACCGCCATTTTGTGATCCGTTTTTTGTCCGGCCACGAAAGCGTGCCGCCTGCCGCGGCGGCGCTGATGCCGGTTCACCTGTTATTGTCAGGGAAATGCTGACGGTCTCAAAACCACAAAGCGCCCGGAAAATCAAGTTTTCCGAGCGCAACGGAGCTATGCGTGAAGCCGTCCGGGAGACGATGCCTGCCGTTAGCGGCAGGCCTGACTGGCTGTGTCGATGGCGGCAGTCACGCCGGAGAGCGAAAACTTGTAGGTTGTCCGTGTCCCCCGGCTGGATTCACCATTTACGGACATCTCACGGCCAGCCTTCATCGCTGCAACCAACTGAGCCTCCGTGGCTGCATTTTCGACCCAGGCGCCGTCATTGTTGGTGAACAAGGTAAAGCCTTGTCCGTCCACATCCACACTGACAGACGACTTGTCCTTGAACGGATAGCCGACCAGCAGGCTCGGCTCAGAACTGACACCCTCGGCCGGACGGGACGTCACGAAGAAGAAGACATCGCCGTGGTTTCTGTCGCCGGGAAGCATCGTCGTTGGTTTGGTCAAAGCGTAACAAACTTTGCCGCTGCCACTCGTCAACGCGTAGGCCGCCCAATCCCTGTGCTGTTTCAACAGCGTCGGGGTCTGTGCGAACGCTACCGCAGTTGAGGCGGCGAAACCTGCCAGGGCCAGTACCAGCGTTTTTGCTTTCATGATCTCCACACCGTTTGGTTTGGGGTTCCGGTCAAATTTAATTCAATTGCCGACACACATATAAACGTTGCTTTAATGATAACTTAAAGCGGGTTACGAAAGGGTTGAAGCCCCAAAGCCGACAATTCCTTTCTTTAGAATGCAAAGGCGCGCCCTCGCGAATGTTCATCATTGCCTCTCGCGAGAAAACAGGGCGACAGTGTGGCGATGTTGCTGTTCCCTCTTCCGAATTGCGCCGAACCTGCTAAACAGAGGGGACTGAAGTGGAGTTGATTGGCCTTTGGCACAAACGCAATATTTTTCCGATCTGATTGTTAAGGTCGCGACAAGCCGGGATAAAGCGGCTTTTGTCGAGCTGTTCGATCATTTCGCACCGCGTCTGAAAGGCTACCTAATGAAACAGGGTGCCGACGACGCCGTTGCCGAAGAAGTCGCACAAGACGTCATGGTTACCCTATGGCGCAAGGCCGACCTGTTTGATCCACGCAAGTCTTCTGCAAGCACCTGGTTGTTTCGTATCGCCCGGAACCGCCGGATTGACCGGTTGCGGCGGCAAAAAACCGCAGAGCTGGATCCGGAAGAACCCGCGTTGCAGCCAACGCCGCTTCCAGATGTTGCGGATGAAATGGATGCCCGTCTCCGCGAAGAGCGGGTACGAGCTGCTATGGCCTCGCTTCCGGACGAGCAAAAAGAAGTCGTGCGCCTGGCGTTTTTCATCGGGCTGTCGCACAGCGAGATTTCCGACCAGACAGGCTTGCCGCTTGGGACGGTAAAATCCCGAATTCGTCTTGCCTTTGGCCGGCTCCGTCAGCTGATTGAGGCTGACGAAGCTGTCGACGTGAACTGATCAATTCCCCGGAACAATCCGTCCAATCCGGCTGATTGGGCCGCCGCTGACATGCTTTGGGCGTTCAACGGTCGGTGCACCAGACGATACGGCCCTGTCCGCATAACGTCCCAAGGCACGGTGCCGGTCATACATCACGATAGCGCCAGCCATGGCGACATTGATGCAGAATTTCGTCGGAATTTTTACCACATGATCGCAACGTTCCAGCATTTGCGGCGACAATGACCCGCGTTCCGGGCCGAGCACATAGGCGGCCTGCAGGGGATGACCGAAGCTTGGCAGGTCGATGGATTCGTCCGTCAGTTCGATCCCGACCAGCTGGCAGCCGCGGGGAAGGTCCATGGTGTCCACGCTGTCCCAGTCAAAAGTCGGCAAATGTCCCGGGCTTTTGGAAGTGTCCGATTTAGGGGCTTTGCGGATCTTCTGTTCGGCGTCCACGGTGAAGAAGAAGCTCGCACCAAAGGCATGAGCGGACCGCATCAGCGTTCCAAGGTTCATCCGTTTTGACAGGCCTTCGGCTCCGACCGCGAAATATCCGCGCATTTTTCTTCCGTTCTTCGTTCATTATGATGGATTTCCGGTCTCATACCCGAAAGCCGTCGCAGTTTGAACCTTTGCCGGCAGGATCAATTGCCGACCTTGCCAGCCGTTACGACTTTTGAGCCAGTTCCCCTGACTTTCATGGCTTGCTAAGCATAGGGAACTTTACAGAATTCCAGATTGAGAGAGTGCCCCGTGAAAGCTTGTATTTGCCCGTCCTACGGCCCGCCATCAAATCTCGTCATCGAGGAACTCGCAGATCCGATCGCCGCAGCTGGCGAAGTCGTTGTCGCCGTAAAGGCCTGTGCGCTCAACTTTTTCGACACCCTGATCATTCAGGGCAAATATCAGTTCAAGGCTGAACCGCCATTTTCTCCGAGCGCGGAATTCGCCGGGATTGTCGAACAGGTCGGCGATGGTGTCACGGAATTTGCCGTCGGTGACCGGGTAATGGGCTACATGGTTTTTGGAGCGGCGCGGCAAAAAGTGGTCATCACGCCGGATTCTCTGGTCAAAATGCCTGACGACATTTCGTTCGAAACCGCGGCCGGTCTCACAGTCACCTATGGCACGACCCTTCACGCATTCCGCGACCGGGCCGAGCTCAAGGCAGGGGAAACGGTCGCGGTTCTCGGGGCATCCGGCGGCGTTGGTCAGGCCGCTGTCGAGATCGCATCGATCATGGGCGCCAAGGTGATCGCCTGTGCCTCGTCAGAAGAAAAACTCGCCTTTGCAAAATCGCTCGGCGCTGATGAGCTGGTCGATTACTCGAAGACGTCGCTCAAGGACACCTTGAAG
>ERZ1023313.44-NODE-44-length-74058-cov-6.756321_pt1 | contig 74058 bp, 71 predicted proteins | sample MGYA00521233_ERZ1023313 | MGnify/ENA primary metagenome ERZ1023313 (study PRJEB32759, sample SAMN07749866) | skin metagenome | biome: transportation; feature: city; material: polyester macromolecule | host: Homo sapiens | place: Hong Kong:TKO line | collected... | reverse complement strand
CGCCGACACCGACACCGACACCGACACCGACACCGACGCCGACACCGACACCGACGCCGACGCCGACACCGACACCGACACCGACACCGACACCGACGCCGACACCGACACCGACACCGACGCCGACACCGACACCGACACCGACACCGACGCCGACGCCGACGCCGACGCCGTCGGTGACGCCGTCGCCCACCCCTGACGGGGAGCAGGAGACCGAAACCCGTGCCGCCACCCAGGTCGCGGCGGACATCGTGCGCGAGCAGGGCAACGGCAGCGATGCGGAGGGCGACCCTTCAACCGACGAGAACGATGACGGCGCTCGCGACCCCGATGACGCCCTGTTCGAGGGAGATCAGATGATCGCGGTCGACGACACCGCTGCGCTGGAAGAAGGAGTGTGCGAATGAACCGCCAAGCCCTGCAGCACGCCTTCCGCCAGATGTCGGCGGCGCTGATCGGCCTGTGGGCCGCCGCCAGCTGGGCCCAGCCGGTGGCGGGGGAGGTCAAGATGGTCACTGGAGTGGGCACAGCCAGCTCCACCGCTGGCCTGATCCGCAAGCTGGAACGCGGCAGCCCGGTCTACCCCGGCGACACCATCTCAACCGCCGCCAGCAGCTACGTCAACGTGAAGTTCTCTGACGGTGGCTATGTCCTGGTGCGGCCCGGCAGCCGCTTCCAGGTGGAGGCATTCGACTTCACCGCCGCGGCACCGGCGGCCGTGCCGACGGCAACGCCGGCACCCACCCCGGCGCCGACAACCGCACCAACCCCACGCCCGCGCACGGCGCCTCCCGCCGCCGCCACGGCGCCCGTCAGCACCACGGTGGCGGCGGCCGACAACACCCCGCAGCGCGCCTTTTTCCGTCTGCTGAAAGGGGGCTTCCGCGCGGTCACCGGCGCCATCGGCAAGTTGCGGGAAGAGGACTACCGCATCACCACCCCGGTCGCCACCATCGGCATCCGGGGCACCGAGCCGTTCGTGCAGTTGGTCGAGGCCACCAGTCCGATGATCGACCAGCTGGACCTTCCCGAGGGCGTAGAACGGGGCGATGGCGCGGTGATCGGAACCTTCAGCGGCACCGTGGTACTCCACACCTTCGCTCGCTCGGCGCATACGGATATTCCAACCTTCACCGGCCAACGGTGGGCGGTGGCGCGCTGGCAGGGAGGAACGCTTGACGATGCTCCCCCCCCTTCCGACGGCGGTACCGAACTGGGTCCCAATGAGTTTGTCTGGGTGGATGAATTCGGCAACCTGGTGCCCATCGACCCGCCCAATCTCGCCCTGCAGACTCCGGACCCCACCAGCGCCGAATGCAACTGAGGTCTCTTCGCCTGGCTGCTGAGGCCGCCGCACACGGCCGTGTGCTCAGCCGATCGCGCGGCGCATCAGCAGGGCCTTGAGGCTGGGGCTGCGGTTGAGCCAGCCCATGCCGGCGCCCAGCACGGTAGCCAGCGTGGGCATGTCCGATCCGAAGGCACGGGACAGCAGGTCGGTCAGCGCAATCATGTCGCGATTGGCCGCCTGCCGCTGCCGCTGATAGCGCGCCAGCGTTCGCGGCGCCCACCAGTCACGCCCGGCCTGCCGCGCTTCGGCGAGCACTGCGGCCAGCGCCGCGCCATCGGCGATGCCGAGATTGACACCCTGGCCTGCCAGCGGGTGAACCGTATGCGCGGCATCCCCTGCCAATACCAGGCGATGCCCGGAGTAATGCTCGGCATGCTGAGCCACGAGCGGGAACACCTGCCGGGGCCCGTCCACCGTGATGTCACCGAGCACGCCCTGCACCGCATCCGTCAAACGGGCGCTGAACTGTGCGTCGGGCACCTGCTGCAGCATCTCCGCCTCCGGCGAGGACCACACCAGTGAGCAACGACCATCCGCCATCGGCAGCAGGGCCACCACACTGCCATCCGGGCAGAAGCGCTGCCAGGCAGTCTCCGCATGCGGCTGCGTGGTCCGCAGGGGTGCAACCAGCCCGCCCTGCACATAACGCCAACGGTGTACCGGAATGCCGGCCGCCGCCCGCAGCGGCGAGCCGGCGCCATCACAGGCCACCACCAGCGCACACCGCACCACGCTATCGTCGCTGACCAACAGGCTGACACCATCGTCGTGGTCGGTGCGGGTATCCAGCCGCACGCCGGACAACCGGCGGTCGGGGGGCAGCGCCTGCCACAAGTCGGCGCGCAGGCGGGACTCGGGCACGATCCACCCCAGGGCCTCGATCCGCAGCAGGTCGGCATCGAAGTGCAGCGCCTGCTCGGGCTGTCCGCGCCAGACCCGCATGTGCTGATAGGGCTGGCGCTCCGGCGCCTCTGCAAAGGCTTCCGGCAGCGCCCGCGCCGACGACGGCGCAATGGCGTACAGGCGGGGATCATCAGCCTGCATCACGGGTTCGCCGCCCTGCTCCAGCACTCCGGCGTCAAACCCGGCCTCCCGCAGCAGGCGGGCAGTGGCCAAGCCGACCACGCCGCCGCCGACCACGGCGATGTCCCACCGGCGAAGCGTCACCGGCTCCCCCCGTATCCCAGGTTCTGCCACATCACCGCCTGCTTGAGAGGCGGCAGCAGATCCAGGGCCAGCAATCCCCAGTGACGGGCGCCCTGCAAGCCCGGCACCCGGTTGGAAAACAGCCGCACCAACTGATCGGTGAAATCCGCCGTGCGACGCCGGTCGGGCTGACGGGCCTCGGCATAGCGCCGCAGCAGGTCGGCAGCGCCCGGGTCATCGGGGTGTCGACGCAGCAGGGTGTCGAGCGTATCGACATCGCGCAGCCCGAGGTTGAACCCCTGCGCTGCCACCGGATGCAACGCCTGCGCAGCGTTGCCGATGAAGAGCGTGCGCGCCCCGGTCAATGCAGTGCTCAGGGTCCGGCTCAGGGGCCAGGCGCCGCGCACGCCAAGATCCCCGAAACGGCCGAGGCGCTCGCCAAAGCACGTCTGCGCCGCCGCCAGAAAGGCTCCATCGTCAGCCGCCATCATCGCCGCCGCCTGCGCGTCGGGCAGCGTCCAGACCAGCGAGCAGGCATCCCCCGGCTTGGGCAGCAAGGCGATGGGCCCTTCCGGGGTGAACCGCTCGTAGGCCCAGCCCCGGTGCGGCCGCTGCACCCGCACCGCGCTCACGATGGCGGTCTGTCCGTAGTCATCCGTCACGGCCGCCACGCCCTGTTCGGTCCGCAGCGGGGATTGCGCACCATCGGCCGCCACCAGCAGTTGCGCCCGCAGCGACACGCCGGACGCCAGCTGCACCTCCACTCCGTCCGCGTCGACACGATGTGCCGACACCGTGTCCGGCGCATGCACTGCGATATCGAGCGCCGCCACCCGCTGCCACAGCACCTGCATCAGATGCCGCATCGGCAGGTTGTAGCCCAGCGCCGGCAGTCCCGCCTGTTCGGCAGTGAAACGGGCCATGCCAAAGCGACCGCGCTCGGAAATGTGGGTGGCGATGATGGGTGTGGCGGCCTCGGCGAGCGCGTCCCAGAGGCCCAGACGGGCAAAGGTGGCCTGGCTGGCGGCATTGAGTGCGATGCAACGCTCATCCCAGCGCGGCGCACCCGCCGGTGGTCCACCGGCCTCCACCAGCGTGACGCCCCGTCCGGCTGCGGCCAGTGCCACGGCGAGGCTGGCCCCCACCGGGCCACCCCCAACGATCACGATGTCGCGCTGCCCGCTCACGCGTCGCGCGCGGCCGCCATCAATGCTTCGATGGCCTCGATGGATTTGGGCACCCCATCGGTCAGCACTTCCGGCCCGTCGGGGGTGACCAGCACGTCATCCTCGATGCGGATGCCGATCCCGTGGTACGCAGGGTCAACCCCCGGGGTGCCGGGCGCCACATACAGCCCGGGCTCGATGGTCATCACCATGCCCGGCGCGAACTTGCGGTCGCGGCCATCCAGCTTGTAGCGGCCGACGTCGTGCACATCGAGCCCCAGCCAGTGACCGGTGCCATGCATATAGAACTGCCGGTGCTTGCCGGCCTTGATGAGCGCGTCGACATCGCCCTTGAGCAACCCCAGACGGACCAGACCGGCCGTGAGGATGCGGGTGGCCACGGCATGCGGCCGGCCCGTCGAGGTGCCCGGCCTGAGGGTCTTGATTGCCGCCAGGTTGGCCGCCAGCACCACTTCGTACAGGGCCCGTTGCGGTGCGCTGAACCGCCCATTGACCGGAAAGGTGCGGGTGATGTCCGCGGTGTAGCCGTCCAGCTCCCCACCGGCATCGATCAGCAGCAGGTCGCCGTCGCGCAGGGTCTGGTTATTTTCGGTGTAGTGCAGGATGCAGGCGTTGTCGCCGCCGCCGACGATGCTGCTGTAACCGGGCACCATGTGGTGATCGGCGAAATGATTGTGGATGACTGCGGCAATCTCCCACTCGTTGCGGCCCGGCCGGGTGGCCTGCATGGCGCGTACATGCGCCTCGGCGCTGATCCGGCACGCCTGTCGCAGCGTGCGCAGCTCCGCCGGGCGCTTGTGCAGGCGCATCTCATGCAGCGACGGCTCCAGCGCCACCACCGTCGTAGGCGCAGAGCCCCCGCGGCGCGACACCTCGCGGATGTGTCGCATGGCGGCCGTGATCTGCGGATCCATCGCCGGGTGTTCCCCCAGCGTGTAGTGCACGACCTCGCGCCCTGCCAACAGCGCCGGCAACCGTGCCGGGAACTCGTCGATGGAAAAGGCCTCGTCCGCGCCGAAATCGCGAACGGCGCCCTCCGGACCGGCGCGACGCCCATCCCAGATTTCCCGCTCGGCATTGCGGGGCCGCACGAACAGCACGTAGCCCCCTTCCTTGCGCCCGGGCGCCAACACGGCAATGGCCTCCGGCTCGGGAAAGCCCGTGAGGTAAGTGAAGTCGCTGTCCTGGCGAAACGGGAAATGGGTGTCACGGGACCGGGTGACTTCGTGCGCCGCCGGCACCACCACCACCCCTCGTGCGCCCACGTGCTTCAACAGGGCGTTGCGGCGCGCCGCAAACTCACGCTGCTGGGATGCACTCAACATGCTCAGTGGACCCGCTGCGAGTCGCTGGGATCGGGAATCGGCTGCGGGCGCAGGTCCATGTAGACCAGCTGCGTACCAACCCGCACATACTCCACCAGCTCGGCGTAGGCGCTTTCCTCCAATTCACCGTCGGCGTCCTCCTCATGGCCCGCGCGGGTGAACTCGGCGAAATCGTCGATCACCTCTTGGGCATCGGCGGAAAGCTGATCAAGCTGAAACCCGGCCTTGGTGGAAAGACCGAACAGGAACCCCGCACACCAGGCTGCCAGTGCCTCGACGCGTGCCGACAGTGGCAACTCGTCACTGGGCAGCAGCGGCGTGAACCCCATCTCCTCGTCCTGCAGCGCCGCCTGGGTGCGATCCCGCAACTGCTTGAGCAGATCCGGCGCGCGAGCCCCCGCCGGCACCCCGGCATCAAGCAGGCGCAGAAGATCGATCTGGTCGGGGGGCAGCACACACAGCGCACCGCTGAGGCTGCCGTGAAATTCCGCTGCGTCGCCGCCCCGCCCAAGGGCGGTGAGGGCGGATTGGCAGGCCGCGTAGTCAAAGGTATCCGTCATGCACGCAGTATATGCGCGCACCCCTGGCGACGGCAGCGCGACGCCCTACTCGGCACCTTCTCCCAGGTACGCGTCTGCCCGCTGCTGCAGGTCTTCGCAGGCGGGGGAACCCTGGTCGGCATCGAGATCGGCACAACTGGCTGTGGCAATGCTGTCCATGCAGGCAATGAACGGCTTGCGCAGCGGTCCGCTGACGCCGGTGGCGCTCTGATACTGCGCCCAGGGCAAGGCATCGCACAGGTGATTCAGGTTGGCTTCCATCATGGCCCGATACTCGGATGGCATGGTTTGCACCTGCTCCATGGCACAGGTCCGCATGCGGTCACAGGCCGCTGCAGCCGCCTCTGACGCGGCGTCGCCCGGCAGCGCCGCAGCGCTCCACACGACCACCATCAGGCCAAGGATCGTTCGAACGGGCGCATGCATGGGCCGGTTTCCTTCCAGATTGGGAGACGGCAGTGTGCGCGGGCACCACCGCCGTGGCATGCCCCACCTACGGTATGGGCATGCCACAGAAAGCGATCACGCCACCAGTCGCCCGCTGCGATAGTCGTCCAGCGCCTGCTCGATCTCCTCGCGGGTGTTCATCACGAACGGCCCGTACTGCACCACCGGCTCGCCCAGCGGACGCCCCGCGATCAGCACGAAGCGCGCGCCGTCCGGCCCTGCCGTCACCGTCACCCCGTCACCGTCCGCCAGAATGCCGGCGGCGTGCGTCGGCAGCCCACCCCGGGTGCTGTCATCACCGACGTGCAGGCTGCCCTCATAGACGTACAGCAGGGCGTTGTGCCCCCGCGGGACCGAATGACGGAAGTCCGCACCGGGCGCCAGCCGCAGGTCGAGGAACAGAGGATCGGTGGCCATCGCACCGGGCGTCGGGTTGACCGGGCCGGAAAACGTTGCCCCCTGGTGAGTGGCCTGGCCGGCAATCACCTTGAGGTAGCCGCCATCCGCCAGCGACACGGTGGGAATCTGCTCGGCGGGAATGTCGCGATAGCCGGCCGGCTGCAGCTTGTCGCGCGCCGGCAGGTTGATCCACAGCTGGAAACCGCGCATGCGCCCTTCCGACTGCTGTGGCATTTCCGAGTGGATCACGCCGCGTCCCGCCGTCATCCACTGCACGCCGCCGCTCTTCAGCTCACCGATGTTGCCGAGGTGGTCCTCGTGGCGCATGTGGCCATCAATCATGTAGGTGACGGTTTCGAAGCCGCGGTGCGGATGCGGCGGAAACCCCGCGATGTAGTCGTCCGGGTTGTCGGTGCCGAACTGATCCAGCATCAGGAAGGGGTCCAGCCGCAGCCCCGGCGTGGCGCCGATGCTGCGACGCAGACGCACACCGGCGCCGTCCGAGGTGTCCATGCTGGGGATGACGCGCTGCAAGGTCCGTGTGTTCATGATGATCTCCGGAGGGAACTGTGATGCACCGTCTACGCCGCGAGTGCCTCGATCCGCTGATGGGCGGCATCCAGCGCCGTACGTCGGGCGTCCTCCCCCACCGCCAGACCCTCGGCATAGACGAAATCGATATCGCGAATCCCGATGAAGTTGAAGAAGTCCCGGATGTAACCGGTCTGGGTATCCCGCGGCGTGCCCACATAGTGCCCGCCACGCGCCGCCAGCACCGTGAGCTTGCGGTCCGCCAGCAGGCCTTCGGGGCCATTGGCGGTGTAGCGGAAGGTGATGCCCGCGCGGGCCACATGGTCGATCCAGGCCTTGAGCGTGGAGGGAATCCCGAAGTTGTACATCGGCAGGCCCAGCACCACCGCATCGGCGGCCTGCAGCTCAGCGATCAGGGCATCGCTTTCGGCCACGATGGCCTGCTGCGCCGGGGTGCGCGTCTCCGGCTTGGCCAGAAACGCCTGAAACCGCTCGGCGGTGAGGTGCGGCAGCGGCTGGGCGGCAAGATCGCGCACCACCACCCGGCCGTCGGGATGACGGGCCTGCCAGGCCGCCACGAAATCGCGGCTCAGGCGTGAGGACTGGCCGTCTTCGGAAAACAGACTGGTGCTGATCTGGAGCAAAGTGGTCATGGCGAAACTCCCATGTCTGGAAACGTGCCGCCATTAAACAATTGCAATGATCGATATAAAAGCGGATTATTTCGGCAAATTTGATCGATAATTTCGACTATGGCAAGCCCCAGAATCAGCCTCGAACAATGGCGTGCCCTGGTCACCGTGGTGGATGCCGGGGGCTACGCGCAGGCCGCCGAGGCCCTCAACAAGACACAGTCCACCCTCACCTACGCGGTGAAGAAACTGGAATCCCTGCTCGGGGTGGACGTGTTCGTCCTGCAAGGCCGCAAGGCACAGCTCACCCCGACCGGCCACGTGCTGTATCGCCGCGGCCGCGCCCTGCTGGCCGAGGCCGCCCGCGTGGAACGCGCCGCCGCCAGCCTCGCCCAGGGCTGGGAACCGGAACTGCGGCTGGCCGTGGAAGTGGTGTTCCCCACCTGGCTGCTGCTGCAGTGCCTGGACCGCTTCGCTGCGGAACGCCCCGACACCCGCATCGAGTTGCACGAAACCGTGCTGGGCGGCACCGACGAGGCCGTGCTGGAAGGCCGCGTCGATCTCGCCATCGCCTCGCGCATGCCCCCCGGCTTCCTGATGGACCCGCTGATGCGCGTGAGCTTTCTCTGCGCCGCCGCGCCCCACCACCCGCTACACCAGCTGAACCGCACCCTGACCCTCGACGACCTGCGCCAGCACCGACAACTGGTGATCCGTGACTCCGGCAGCCAGCGCACCCGCGAAGGCGCCTGGCTGGGCGCCGAACAACGCTGGACCGTCACCTCCAAGGCCACCTCCATCCGCGCCGCCACGCTCGGCCTGGGATTCGCCTGGTATGCCGAGAACACCATCCGCGAAGAGCTGGACCGCGGCAGCCTGAAACCCCTGCCCCTGGCCGAAGGTGCCGTGCGCGAGGCGGACCTCTACCTCGTCGTCACCCATGGCGACGCCGCCGGGCCCGGCGCCCAACGGCTGGCGACCCTCCTGCGCGAGGGGGTGGAGGCGCTGGGACACCTCACACCCCCCAATTGAAACCCGCACCCCGACGGCTACGGGCCGTTCAACACCACAGCCTGCCGGCCCACCGCCAGCGCCCGCCCCCCGTACTGCGCGGCGTGCGCCTCCGCGTCGGCCAGGGACGAAAACCAACTGTTCGGGTAGCCCGCACTGCGACGGACGATATCGAAGTGCGGCAGCTGCGCCGCCGATCGCGCACGCAACTGCGGGCGATAGTGCTCCCAGCTCGCCGCGCCCGCCTCCACCGCCAACAGGCGCAACAGATGTTTGCGGCGAACACGGTGTCGCCCCCGATGCAGCGCAGGGAGGCTCATGCCGACGAAAATGCCGCTGGCCAGGAGACGCCTGAGCACCGGCAGCGATGCTGCCAGCGAGTCGGATATTGCCGCGTGGTGAAGGGAACGGGCCGCGCGCAGCACCGCACGGAGAGCAGCGTCATCTTGCGCAGCGGACGGAACATCAAGGGAATCGAGGTGCATACCAGCTCCTGAATGCCGGCCTGCTCGCTTCGCGGCCTGGGAGGGTATGCAAGCGCAGTGCTTGCGGAGATTACGGGTGCTTGCGCTTTCGCGAGAAGGGCGCCCCAAGTGCACCCTGCAGCGAGTATAGGCCAACGACACCCTGTAGGTACGCGCCAGCATGGCACGCCACCGGACATCGGGCGTGGCATCAAGGGGGCGCTATCCCGAAGCGCCGCCCCTTTCCGCCACGCGCGAATGGCCGGCGCGACGCAACAAATGGTTCAGGTGCGCCCGTACCTCGGGCCATTCGCCCTTGTGGAGGCTGTACATCACGGTGTCACGGATCGTGCCGTCGCGGCGCAGGGAGTTCCCCCGAATCACCCCATCCTTGCGGGCGCCCAGGCGCTCGATGGCACGCTGGCTGACAAAGTTGAAATTGTCGGTCCGCCAACCCACTACATTGCAGCCCAGCGTGTCGAAGGCGTGCGTCAGCAGGAGCCATTTACAGGCCGTGTTCACATGCGTGCGCTGCACGCGCTGCGCGTACCAGGTGTAGCCGATCTCGACCCGCTTCACCTCCGGCAGGATGTCGTGATAACTCGTCGAGCCCAACACCGTCCCAGTCGCCGCCTCCATCACCGCGAAGGCGAACCTCACTCCCTCCGCACGACGCTGCAACGCCACATCGATATAGCCAGGCGTTTCGTCCGGCGCAGGCACCGACGTCACCCGAAGATTCCACAGGGCACCGTCCGCAGCCGCATTCCGCAGGCCAGCTTCGTGCTCCACCCCCAGGGGGACGAGCTTCACCCCATGTGCTGAAAGGGTAACGGGCTGGACAAACGTCATGAGGGACTCGATTGAAGGGCATCCATCTGGACGCTGGTGAGCCGTAGGTCTCAACACCTCAACTGCGCACCTCCAGACACGGGCCGATTATCGGTGCCAACAGCAGTGGAGCCAAGAGGATGCTGCCAACGGCGGGGTCGTGTGCTGCACACCGCCCAAGAGGACGCCCCGAGGCTGCAGCCTGACGCCGAACAGGCTTAGCAGGAGGCGCCATCAAGGTTTGCGCGGAGCACCTTGTGCCGATGGGTGAAGACGTGTCCGATGAACCACCCCACCAGCCGGCGAGCCATCCGCGGTTGAAACGTGAGCTGGTCGACCAGCACAACCGCCCCGGAACCCGAACCACAAGGTGCGATATATCGCTCGTGGCGCCACAACTTCATCGAGCCCATCGGTGATTGCTCGATAAAGCCACTGCCCGGAGTCAGCTCCAGCAGGGTCATGTCCGAGTAGTCGATCGGCAGAATGCCGAACAGAAACACGTAGCTGCGAAACATCCGGACACCCGGCTGCATCTGCACGTCAGCCAGGGACTCCACATCCTTCGGCACCGTCATCCGAAAATACGGCCACATCTCCGCAGAGATGCCCTTGACCGAAGTTATCCACGCCCAGACGCGCTCAGGCGGCGCCATGAGCCTGGACTCAAACCGAATCGAAAACGGGTTGCGCACGTCACTGCTCCTCATGTGACCCGGAACGACAACTCCGCCCCGACAGCCTGGAACGGAGCTGCTCTTTCTTTAGCAACCTCTCTTGCAATGGCTGCATTGGAAGCTGCAGCACCGGCTCTTACCGCTGCTCTGTACTTGGAACCCAAAAGGCCGCCCATGAAGCCTCGGCCCGCACCCTGATTTTCTGCTCGGGCCTTCGCAGCGCTGTGTGACAGATTTGTATTTGCGTTGACCCAAGACCGCACCGCGTCTTTAGCCTCCAGGATTTGACGCTCCAAGTTGGCGATATGGCCTTCAATATCTGCACATTTTTCGATGCTCATCCGTTCCTTCCTCAACAACGATTGTTCTTGATTGCCGCCCTCCTCGTCGCCCCCACCGCCAACCCCAACAAACTCAGCGACAACCCCACCATCATTCCTTCCGCCAACCAGCCCGGCGCGCCCTGCGCCGCGGTGGCAGCAATCAGAATCGCGGCCAGTAGAGCCAAGCCGCCGTTGACGCGCTGACGCTCGCGCAGTGCGCCCAACCCCAGCGTTGCCAGGGCAACCGCAATGGCACCCCACTTGAGCCAGGTGGCGGTCCACAGGGTGGGCAGCAGGGGGGCGACGGGATCGCCGGCGGAGAGGGTGTTGAGCACGGCGGCCATGACGGCGTTTTCGTGCCAGTCGGCGGGGACGATGAGGAGGCCGATGAGTGCGCCGGCCCAGGCGAGCTTGCGGCCGCGGCGGGCCTGGCCGAGCAGGAGGAAGACGATGAGGCCGGCGTAGGCGACGGGGAAGGCGGTGTCGAGCTGCTGGCCGGCGGCCATGGCGGCGCGGTGGCGGACGGCGCTGTCGCTATCGCCGGTCATGAAGGCGAGGTCGGCGGGCGTTTGGGCGAACTCGAAGGCGAGGACGGGGGTGCGGTAGCCGTCGGTCAGGTCGGCGGTGGCGGGGTAGCGCGTCAGCATCCACACCGACAACACCACCATGGCGATGCCGCAGAGGGCCGCCCCCAATACGATGATGCGATCCACGTTCGACATCGGCGCTGTCCTTGTGCCTGTTCGATGGAACCTTGCCCCTGCGCCTGTGGCCGAGGGGAACGGCATCCACTAGGCCCGAACCATGCCAGCGCCCCGGCCGGGGCGCAACACTCCCCGCCCGGCCTCAGCCGCCCCACCGGTACCGCAGGGTGGCGCGCAGCTGCCGTGGCTCCACCGGGTGCAGGTGCACGTCTTCCACGCCCTCCGCCGGCTCGCCCGGCAGGCGGGAGGCGTAGAAGTAGGTGATGTCGTTGTCGTCGCTGTCCAGCAGGTTGAATACACCGGCCCCCAGCGAGAACTGCGGGGTGAGCTGATACGCGGCTTGCAGGTTGACCACCGTGGTGCCGCGCGAGCGCACGCTGTTGTCCTCGATCAGCGGGGCAGCGCCGAGGTACCGCAGACGCAGGCCACCGGACAGGCGCCCGTGATCGGTCACGGTCACGCCCAGGGAGACCACCTGTTCGACGGCGCCGGGGATGCGGTCGGCGGGGTCCCGGATGTCGAAGCGGGCGTGAGACCAGGCGTAGTCGATGTCCACGATCAGCCAGGGCTGTGGTGTGAGGTAGGCCGCCACTTCGATGCCGTAACGCTTGCTGGCATCCGAGGCCTCGGTGGCACCGGCATCGCCGACGTACACCAGCTCGGAATCGAGCTTCAGCCCCCACAGCGTGGCGGACAGCAGGAACTGCGGGCGGATACGGGCGAGCATGCCGACATCCACCGCATCCGCCGCCACCAGCGGCGCCACCGGGTCCACCGGAGTCGGCACGTCCGCCGCCGGGTCGAAGGCGATGGTGGTGCCGCGGGCATCGTTGCTGTGAAAGCCCCGGCCGGCGTTGACGAACACGGTCAGCGGCGCCGCCACGTCGTAGCTGAGGCTGAGCTTGGGCGACACGATGTGGTCATCGGCACGGCCGCCGTTTTCGGGCAGGTCCGCGTCCACATCAAAGCGATAGCCGTCCACCCGCAGGCCGGCCACCACGCGCAGCCGCTCGGTGGGCAGCAGCCGCAGCTGCGCGTAGGCGCCCAGGCTGGTTTCGTCGATCTGGTCACGGCGGATGGTGTCGAGGCGCTGGCGTGCCTGGGTGTGGAACAGGCCGACATCGGAGATGGCGTCGTGGCGCAGTTCGGCGCCCACTTCGATGCTGCCCGGCAGGGTGCTCGGCAGGGGCCACTGGCGCAGGCCGCTGAGGCCGTAGATGCGGCGCTCGTCCAGCTGCTCGAACTGGTCGCCGTTGACCGGGTCTTCGAGGAAATAGGTGAAGTTGGAGAACAGGTCCATCGCATAGTCGATGGCATAACCGGACAGCGCCCAGCGCCCCTCGCCTGCCGGGCGGCGCCAGTTGAATGACAGGCTGTACCGCGCACTGTCGCCGCCCACGGTGGGGTCGATGAAGCCGAGGCGGTCAATGCGGCCATCGGCCACCGCGCGGGCGGGAATCTGGTCAGTCGCATCCCACTGGCTGTCGTAGCCCATCAGCGTGATGTCGAAGCCATCGGCGACACTGCCGCGGCTGTACCGCCCCAGCCATTTCAGGGCGGACAGGTCCTGGTCCAGCACCCACGGGCCCTCATACCGGGTCACGTCCGCCGCCAGGGTGAACCGCCCCTCCGCCGCCGCCACGCTGCCGGCCGCAAGGCCGCGCACAAACCCGTTCTCTCCGCCGGTGAAACTCAGCAGCGGCGCGTCCAGCTCGCGCCGCAGCACGAAGTCGGCACTGCCGGCGGCGGAGAAATCGCCCACATCGGCGTAGTACGGCCCCTTACGGTAGGCCAGCGAGTGCACCAGCTCGGGGATGAGGAAATTGAGATCGGAATAGCCCTGCCCATGCCCGTGCGAGCGCATATTCACCGGCATGCCGTCGACGAAGCTGGCGAAGTCGGTGCCGTGGTCGAGGTTGAAGCCGCGCAGGAAATACTGGTTGGCCTTGCCCTCGCCGCTGTGCTGGGTGGCGATCATGCCGGGCACGAACTCCAGCAGCTCGGCCACCCGCGTCACCGGCCGGGCCTCCAGCTGCGCCGCGGTGACCAGCCCTTCGGAGGCGGACTGCGCCAGGCCGCGCTCGCCTTCCACCCGGAGCGTGTCCATGGGGGTGGCGGGCAGTCCGCCCGCGACGACCCCGCCCATCCATCCACCCGCCAGCACGCCCAGCAGTATCCGCATCGTCCCGCTCCCCCGTGTTGTTGTCATGCCGGGACCCTAGCCGACGCAACCAAGATCGAGAACAGATCGGTTTTTGACAGCCTGTCCAGCGCACTGAACAATCGCGCCATGACCCTCCGTGGACACTCGCGCAGAATGCCCGCCCTCGGTGGCCTTGAGCGCCGCGTGCTGGAACATCTGTGGGCCGAAGGCGCCGCCTGTGCGCAGTCCACCCACACGCGGCTGGCGGGCGAACGCGAGCTGTCGCTGAGCACCGTGCAGTCCACCCTGGAGCGGCTGGTGCGCAAGCAGCTGCTCACGCGCGAAAAGAGTGGGCGTGCCTTCCAGTACCGCCCCGCCGTCAGCCGCGATCACCTCACCGCCAGCCTGGTGGCGGAGCTGGTGGCATCGCTGCGCCAACCCGCCGCCGCCAGCGGCTTCGTTGACGTTGCGCAGCCGGTGGACGAAACCACCTTGCAGGCGCTGGAGGCCTGGATCGCGCGACAGCGCTCCGGGGGCCCCTGACATGACCGATGCCCCGGATCTGGCGGTCAACCTGCTGCTGGCCGGGCTGCTGTGGCTGCTGCTGGAAGCATTGGCCAACGGGCTCTACCCGCTGCTCCGGCCGCAGTTGCAGCGCCTGACCCCGCAGCGCGCAGCGCCGGTGCTGATGACCATCGCCCTGCTGCCCCTGGGCCTGTCGGCCCTCATCACGATCTTGCTGGCCAGCCCCGGCTTGGAGCCCTGGCTGGTCTCCGACCACTGCCATGCCGGCACCGATTGCAGCGCGCACAGCCCCGCCGCGCTGGCACCGCCGATGATGGCCGTGCTGGGCGGGCTGTCCCTGCTGCTGATGCTGGCGCACCTGGGGCGCCGATTGCAGCCGCTGCGCCGACACCACGCCGCCCTGCGTCGCCTCGGCGCCGCCGGCGCCTGCCCGCAGCCGCAGGGCCACCACCTGATCGATCATCCGCGTGCGCTGGCGCTGACCACCGGCCTGTGGCGCCCCCGGGTCTGGCTCACGCAAGGGCTGACGCAGGCGCTGAGCGCGGAGGCGGTGGCCATCGTGCTGGCCCACGAACACACCCATCGTCAGCGCCGCGACCCGCTGCGACATCTGCTGGCCGGCCTGTCCCGCCTGCTGCCGCACAGCCGCACGCTGCTGATGGACCTTCAGCAGACCAGCGAACACCTCGCCGACCACCACGCCGCCACCGTCAGCGGCCCCCGGCAGGTCGCGGAAACCCTGATCCAGGTGCAACGCCTGACACAGCCCCCCATCGGCCTCGGCCACAGCGCCTTCGCCGAAGGCGATCTCACGGCCCGCATCCATCGTCTGCTGCACCCACCCGTCGAGCCCCGCCACGTCCGCGCCCGCCTGGCGCTGTTCGCGCTCGTCCTGCTCGGCGCAACGCTCGCCAGCGTTGGCCCGCTGCACCACTTCAGTGAGTGGGTGATGGGAGTGGGGTGAGGCCAACAAAAAAGCCCGGATGGCATTGAAGCCACCCGGGCCTGACGCCGCTCGATCAGCTGCCGCAGAGCGTGTCGCTGCTGTCCGCCGTGCCCGCCACAAAGCGCATGCAGCCACAGGCTTGCGCGCTGTTGTTGTCCAGGGCGCGAACCACGGAGGCCTGGTACTCAACACCATTTTCCAGAGGCGACTCCTGGGTCAGCGCGATGACATCAAAGCCGCTGCTCGCCGCGCCATGCATCACGGGTGAAGTCACGATGTTCTGCGGCACTTCAGGATTGCTTAGATCAGGACCCGAGGTACGGGCGTAGGCAATCTTGCAGCGTTCGTCCACTTCCGCACCCGGCGTGGTGGCAAAGCAGGTGGTCGGATTCGAAGCGATGTAGTCGATGTTTTCCACCCGGATCACGGAGAGGTTGAACACGCCATCGTCGCTGTCCGGCACATCCCAGCTGTACATCGGCGTCAGCTCCCCGGTAACCGACATCGGAACGGTCACCGTGCAGTTGTCTGCCCCGGCCACACCGGCCACGGTCTTGCCACCCCCACCGCCACCGCTGTCGCAGGCCGCGAGCACCAGCGCCGCCGGAACCACCATCCATGCCTTCAGTTTCATCTTGTATCCCTCATGGTCGATATCAATCGTCCGCGGCAGACCACCCGCCGCGGCACCGGCCGACCTTAGGAATCCGCAGGCCCCGCCAGCGCCCCCCAGATCGGGGGCGCACCCCCCATAAGGGGCCCACGCCGGGGGCGCGCCGTATACTGCGCGCCATGGATCACAGCGCCTTCATTGCCGCCCTGCGGGCCGCCGCGCCGTACGCGCATGCCCATCACGGCAAGGTCTTCGTCATCGCCTTCGGCGGTGAGGCGGCCTGCCGCGCGGATTTCGATGCATTTCTCTACGACGTGGCGCTGCTGCACAGCCTGGGCGTGAAGCTGGTGCTGGTGCATGGCGCCCGCCCGCAGATCGATGCCCGCATGAGCAGCCAGGGGCTGCAGCCGCTGTACCAGGGCGACCTGCGGGTCACCGACCGCGCTGCCCTGGAATGCGTGAAGGCGGCGGTGGGCAGCCTGCGGATGGAGATCGAGGCGCGCCTGTCGACGGGCCTGGCCAGCACCCCCATGGGCGGTGCCCGCCTGCGCGTCACCAGTGGCAACTGGGTGACCGCGCGCCCGGTCGGGGTGCGCGGCGGGGTGGATCACCAGTTCACCGGCGAGGTGCGGCGGGTGGATGTGGACACCCTGCGCGATGTGCTGGACAAGGACCGCATCGCCCTGCTCTCCCCCGTGGGCTACTCGCCCACCGGCGAGATCTTCAACCTGCGCGCCGAGGACGTGGCCACGGCCACCGCCACCGCGCTGGGGGCGGACAAGCTGGTGTTCGTGCTGCCATCGGACCCGCGCGGCTGGCGGGTGGCGGAAGATGCCGGCGATGTCGGTCAGCTGGCGCTGGCGGAAGCCGAGGCGCTGCTGGCGGATGCCAACCATGTGTCACCGGAGGACCGCGGCATCCTGCATGCCGCCATCCGTGCCGGTCGCCGCGGCGTCAAACGCATCCACCTGATCGGCGAGGATGCCGACGGCGTGCTGCTGCGCGAGCTCTACACCCGCGACGGTGTGGGCCTGATGCTCTATGCCGATGACGACTACGAGGCCACCCGCGACGCCACCATCGAGGATGTCGGCGGCGTACTGCAACTGATCCAGCCGCTGGAAGCCAGTGGCGTGCTGGTGCCGCGCTCGCGCGAGCAGCTGGAACTGGAGATCGGCCATTTCAATGTCATCGTGCGCGACGGCATGGTGATCGCCTGCTGCGCCCTGCTGCCCTTCCCCGACGCCGGCATCGGCGAGTTCGCCTGCGTGGCCGTGCATCCGGACTATCGTCGCGCCGGCCGTGCCGCCGCGCTGTTGAAGCGGGTGGAGCAGGAAGCGCGGCAGCAGGGCCTCAAACAGCTGTTCAGCCTCACCACGCACTCACCGCACTGGTTCATCGAGCACGGCTTCGTGCAGCGCAGCGTCGAGGACCTGCCGGTGGCGCGCAAGCAGCTCTACAACTATCAGCGGAACAGCATCGTGCTGGTGAAAACGCTATGACGGCATCGGATCTCGCCGCGCGCTCGCGGGCGGTGGTGTGGCACCCCTGCACCCAGATGCGCGATCACGAATGGCTGCCGCTGGTGCCGGTGGCCAGGGCCGAAGGCGTGTGGCTGGAAACGCCCGATGGCCAGCGGGTGATGGATGCGGTCAGCTCCTGGTGGACCAACATCTTCGGTCACCGCCATCCGGTGATCGTGGAGCACCTCAAGCAGCAGCTGGACACCCTCGACCATGTGCTGCTGGCCGGCTTCACCCACGAACCGGTGGTGTCGCTGTCGGAAAAGCTGGTGGCGATGACCCCCGAGGGATTGAGCCGCTGCTTCTATGCCGACAACGGCTCGGCAGCGGTGGAAGTGGCGCTGAAGATGAGCTTCCACTACTGGCGCAATGTGGGCCGGCCGCAGAAGCAGCGCTTCGTCACCCTCAGCAACAGCTATCACGGGGAAACCCTGGGCGCGCTGGCGGTGGGCGATACCGGCCTGTACCGCGACACCTACGCGCCGCTGATGCTGACGCCGATCACCGTGCCCTCGCCGGATTGCAGCCTGATGCAGCCCAACGGCCGCCAGCCGGGCGAAAGCTGGGAGGACTACAGCCGCAGCCGCTTCGACGACACGCTGCGGGTGCTGGAAGCGCGCGCCGACGAGATCTGCGCGGTCATCGTGGAGCCGCTGCTGCAATGCGCGGGCGGCATGCGCATGTACCACCCGGTCTATCTGGAACGCCTGCGCGAGGCCTGCACCCGGCTCGACATCCACCTGATCGCCGACGAGATCGCCACCGGCTTCGGCCGTACCGGGCAGATGTTCGCCTGCGAATGGGCGGGTATCTCGCCGGATTTCATGTGCCTGTCCAAGGGCCTCACCGGCGGCACTCTGCCACTGGCGGTCACGCTCACCACCGAGACGGTCTACGCCGCCTTCTACGACGAGTACCACACCGGCAAGGCCTTTCTGCATTCGCACTCCTATACCGGCAACCCGCTGGCCTGCGCCACCGCACTGGGCACCCTGGCGGTGTTCGACAGCTGCGACTGGATGAGCATCAACCGCGGGCTCGGCCAGTTGATGTGGACCCAGACCGCGCGCCTGCGCCAGCACCCGCACGTGGCCGAAGTACGGCAGCAGGGCATGGTGCTGGCGGTGGAGATGGCGAAGGCACCCAGCCGCCGCGAACCTTTCCCTGCGGAAGAACGCCGCGGCCTGCGTGCCTACCAGTACGCGCTGGAACAGGGGGTGCTGCTGCGGCCGCTGGGCAACACGCTCTATCTGATGCCGCCCTATGTGATCACGCCCCGCGAACTGGAGCGTCTGTGCGAGGTGCTGGCCGGCGCCGTTGACGCCGCCTGCGCACCATGAGCCGCATCCACCTGCCCGGGCCGTGGGCGCAGGGGCAGGAACACCCGCTCCCCGACAGCGCGCACCGGCATCTGGTGCAGGTGCTGCGACTGCGTGAAGGCGATGCCGTGACGGTGTTCGATGGCGAGGGGCACGAGGCCGATGCCACCCTGCACGCCATCGGCAAGCGCAGCGGCAGCGTCCGCATCGGCACGGTCCACCAGCCCCGGCGCGAATCGCCGCTCGACATCACCCTGCTGCAATGCGTGTCCAAGGGCGACCGCATGGACTACACCTTGCAGAAGGCCGTGGAGCTGGGCGTCACCCGCGTGCAGCCGCTGCGCTCCGAACGCAGCGTGGTCAAGCTCGACGGCGATCGCTGGGACAAAAAACAGAGCCACTGGGAAGGCGTGATCGTCTCGGCCTGCGAGCAATCCGGCCGTGTCCGCATCCCGCCGCTGCTGCCGGTGGTGCCGCTGGACACCGCGCTCACGGCGCTGCCGGCCGACACCCTCAAGCTGACCCTGCTGCCGGATGCCGACACCAGCCTGCGCAGCCTGAGCGCGCCGGCCGCCGGCATCGCCCTGCTGATCGGCCCCGAAGGCGGGCTCAGCGCGGGCGAGGCGGCCCGGGCCCAGGCCGCCGGCTTCGTTGCGGTCCATCTCGGTCCGCGTATCCTGAGAACCGAAACCGCCGGCGTTGCCACGCTGGCCGCCCTGCAGGCCCTGTGGGGCGATTGGCAACTGGAGAATGCATCGTGCTGATCACCAATGCCCGTCTGGTCAATGAAGGCCAGATCCTTGAAGCCGACCTGCTGATCGAAGGCGAACGCATCGCCCGCATCGCCCCGCAAATCCCCTGCCCGCCCGGCCACGAGGTGTTCGACGCCAAGGGCCGCACGCTGATTCCGGGGATGATCGACGACCAGGTGCACTTCCGCGAACCGGGGCACACGCACAAGGCCAACTTCGCCAGCGAATCGGCGGCGGCAGCGGCCGGGGGCATCACCAGCTTCTTCGACATGCCCAACAACAACCCCACCATCACCACCCGTGAACGGCTGGCGGAAAAGTACGCGCTGGCCCAGGGGCGCTGCTTCGCCAACTACGCCTTCTACTTCGGCGCCGCCAACGACAACGCCGAGGAAGTGGCGCGGCTGCAGCCGGACGAGGCCTGCGCGGTGAAGGTGTTCATGGGCGCCTCCACCGGCAACATGCTGGTGGACGACCCCGGCACGCTGTCCGCCATCTTCAGCCGCTCGAAGCTGATGGTGGTGACCCATTGCGAGGACACCCCCACCATCCTCGCCAACGAGGCCGCCGCCCGCGAGCGCTACGGCGAGGACGTGCCGATGGACCAGCACCCGCTGATCCGCTCCGCCGAGGCCTGCTACCGCTCCACCGAACTGGCGACCGGGCTGGCCCGGGAACACGGCGCCCGGCTGCATGTGCTGCACCTCACCACGGCGAAGGAGCTGGCCTTCTTCCAGCCCGGCCCGGTGGCCGACAAACGCATCACCGTGGAAGCCTGCGTCCACCACCTGTACTTCGACGCCAGCGGTTACGCCACGCGTGGCAGCGCCATCAAGTGCAACCCCGCGGTGAAGACCGCCGAGGACCGCGCGGCGCTGGTGGCGGCGGTGGAGGCCGGCATCATCGACGTGGTCGCCACCGACCACGCGCCGCACACGCTGGAAGAAAAGGCCCGCAGCTACTTCAAGGCACCGTCCGGACTGCCGCTGGTGCAGCATGCGCTGCCGATGCTGATGACGCTGGTGAATCGCGGCGAGCTGTCGCTGACGACGATGGTGGACCGCACCAGCCACAACGTGGCGCGACTGTTTGGGGTCCTGGAGCGCGGCTATCTGCGCGAAGGCTGCTATGCCGACCTCGCCCTGCTCGATCTCGACGCCCGCGACCCGGTGCGGCGCGAGGACGTGCGCTATCTCTGCGGCTGGTCGCCGCTGGAAGGCGATGTCATGGAAGGCCGCGTCGACGCCACCTGGGTCAACGGGCATCTGGTGTACCGCGACGGCGAGCTGTCGCCGCAGCCGATGGGTCAGCGCCTGCGTTTCAATCCCCGCCCGCGCTGACAGTCCCCCACCCCAACGAGAACGGGCCGCCTCGCGCGGCCCGTTCTCGTTGCTGGTATCGCCCTTACGTCTTCAGGGCGTGGTGCGGCTGCGCAGGTAGTCGACCAGCGCGGCACGGCCCGCCGGATCATCCGGCTCGCCCACCGCGGGGTAGAAGAACCCGTGCGGCGCGTTGGTGCCGCGTGCCGGATCCAGCAGCAGGTTCAGCCCCTCGGCACTGGTTTCACCCGCCACCGATCCGTTGTGCAGGAACTCGGTCTTGCTGTCGAGCGCCAGCAGCATGGGCTTGGCAAAGCCCCGCCCGAACCCTTCCTGACCGCGGCGGGTGGCATCCAGCACCACCAGCGCCAGGTCGTATTCGGGGCTGGGACCGGCCAGGGTGGTCTGCAGCGGCGACAGCCCCTGCATGCTGCGATCCAGCAGCACCAGCAGATCATCCTCATAGGCCCGGTACAGGGACGTGATCGGCCGGATGCGATCGTTCTCCACCGGTTCGCCCGGGTCGGCCTTGTGGCAACCCACGCACCCCGCGCCGCCCATGTCGCGCGGCGTCGAGAACAGCTGCTCACCCAGCGCCACCTGGGTGGCATTGAGCCCCATCGGCGCGGCCGGCGCCTGCAACTGATCGGTGTAGGCGCTGAGGGCCGCCAGTTTCGCCTCGTCCACGCGCCGCCCCACAGGGCCGCTGGCCGAACCGGCGGGCAGATCGTCCTGCGCCACCTCCACATACGGCAGCACATCGGATACCGCCATGCCCATGGGAATGACGCCGGTATCGCGCAGCACCTGCTCGTAGCGGGCGGCAATCTCATCGCCAACCGGGCCGGCGAGCACGTTCAGCAGGGCACGACCCTCGTCAGTGAGCAGACTGGTGGGATCCAACGCCACGGTGTAGACGAGGTTGTTGAAGTCCTCCAACTGCTCGAACGCACCGCTGCTGCCCCAGGGCGCGGCCAGATCCGTGCGGAAGAACGGCGGGATGTAGGTGGCGTTGCCAATGCCGTCCGGCGTGGGGTCGAAGGAGCTCAGCGGGTAATGCCGCAGGCCGGTCTCCATGTTCATGCCGGTCAGATAGGCCCGCGCATCGGCGGTCTGTTGTTCGATCGTATCGTCCGAGTTGATCCCCGGATGCCCGCCACGTCCGAGCGAGGCGCCGTCGAGGGCATCGTAGGCCAGCTGCAGGAACGGCAGATAGGCCAGCGGATTCTGGGCCGTGGCAAAGATAGCGCCGACATCCAGGCCTTCCGCCGTGATGCCGTCCACTTGCACCCCCACCGAGCCCGGCCCCACCTCCCCGGTGGCCAGAATCGAATCATCGGTCCGGGCATGGCACAGCGCACAGGCCACGCCGACCTTGGCGATCTGATCATCCGCTCCGAATGCGGGGTCGCTGCCCAGGGGCAGCCGCTTGCCGTCCGCCCCGAACGGCACCACGCCGATCACCGCACCCTGACGAATCAGTTCAAGCGTGACCGCGGGATCGCTCAGGGCCGGCGCATCACCCCCCGCGAGGGCGGTGTTGATCTGGTCGACGACGATGCCGGCGAAGGTCGGTTCCAGAGCTTCAGCGTTGACGTTCAGGCCCACGCCGATCGCCTGCAGCGGCGTCAGCCCGGCTTCGATGATGCCTTGCGGCAACTGCATGGCATCGGTCCAGAAGGCCTCGTTGCCGAAGGTTTCGAACCGGAACACCTCCTGGCCCACGGCGATCGGGTCGGGTGGTGGCTGGTATCGGTTGTTGTTGTCGCTGCAGGCGGCGAAGAGGACAAGGCTGCCGAGCAGCATTGCGGGTGTCAGTGTCTGGCGTTTCATGATGAGCACTCCCCTGTGCAGTGATTGAGCTGGAACACGACTTCCAACCCCTTACGGCACAGGCACGAAACCGGATGCGCACTGCCCGACAAAAAAAGCGGGCAGCCCGCAGGCTGCCCACAATCGCGCCACGGGCAGGGACGTTGCCGTGGGTTCGGGCGTGGTGACGGAGAGCGAACCCGACCCTCACCACACCCCCTCCTACGGCCGGGCTGCCGAAATGGATGCACCGCTACCGTCATTCGCCGCGTCGTACACTTGGCGCATGCGTCGTCGCGCCACCCTCGCCCTCACCACCCTGCCGCTGCTGGCCCTGACCGGCTGCATGCGTGTGGGCTATTACAGCCACCTGGCCCAGGGCCAGTGGGCACTGCTGCAGGCCCGTGTGCCGATTGACCGCTTGCTGACCAACCCGGACACCGACCCCACCCTGGCCGCGCGCCTGGGCTCGGTCCTGGACGCCCGCGGCTTTGCCGTCAGTCACCTGGGCCTGCCCGACAACGGCAGCTACACGCAGTACGCCGACCTGCACCGGGACGCCGTGGTGTGGAACCTGTTCGCCACGCCCCGTCACAGCCTGGCACCGCGCGAGGTGTGCCACCCGATGGTGGGCTGCCTGGCCTATCAGGGCTTCTTCGATCTGGCCCGCGCCGAGCGCGAAGCGGAGAAGCTGCGGAAGACCGGCCTGGACACCTACATTGCACCGGTCCCGGCCTACTCCACCCTCGGCTGGTTCGATGACCCGGTGCTCAACACCATGATGGGCTGGAGCACGGCGCAGCTGGTGGGCACCGTGTTCCATGAGCTGGCCCACCAGCAGGTGTTCGTGGCGGATGACACCGCCTTCAACGAGTCCTACGCCAGCTTCGTGGAGGAGGCCGGGCTGCAGGCCTGGATGGCGGCGCGACACCTCCATGAACCGGACTGGGCCCTGCTGCGCGAACGGCGCCAGGCCTTCGTGCAACTGGTGCTGGATACACGGGCGCGGCTGGCGGCAGATTACGAGCGCCACCAGGGCCGCCCGGAACGCCTGGAAGCCGCCCGTAACGCCGCGTTTACCGAACTGGAGGCGCGCTACCAGGCCCTGCGCGCCGACTGGGACGGCTGGGCCGGGTACGACCGCTGGTTCAGCAGCGGCCTCAACAACGCCAAGCTGCTGCCCTTCGGGCTGTACGACGGCTGGACCGCCGCCTTCGCCGCGCTGTTCCGCGAGTGTGATGAGGACTGGCCGCGGTTCCACGCCGCTGTGGCGGCGCTGGCGGCGCTGCCCGAATCGGAGCGCCAGCAGCGACTGGAAACCCTGCAGGATCCCCGCTAGCGCACTACCAGCCCAGCGTTTCCCCGGGCGCGGGCACCTGGAAGGCGCCGTCCGGCAACCCGGCTGCGGTGCAGGCTGCGGCCAGCCGCACAGGCGGCTCGTCCAGCGGCTCCAGGGTGAGCCGGAACGTGCCCCAGTGCATCGCCAGCGAACGTCTGCTGCGCACGTCCAGATGGATCTGCACGGCTTCCTCAGGATCGATATGCATGGGCCGCATGAAGTCGCGCGGGTCATAGGCGCCGATGGGAATCAGCGACAGATCGATGGGTCCCAGGCGCCGGCCGACCTCGGCAAAGTCCGGGCTGTAACCGGTATCGCCGGCGAAGAACACCTTGGCACCGTCCGCCTCGAACACGAAGCCGCCCCACAAGGTGGCGTTGCGGTCGCCCAACCCGCGCCCCGAGAAATGTTGCGCCGGCACCAGCCGCACCGTCAGCCCGCCACGGCGGTGCACGCCCCACCAGTCCAGCTCCTCCACCCGCTGCGCCCCCAGCGACCGCAACAGCGGTGCATTGCCCAGCGGCGCAATGAACACCGGGCTGTGCGCCACCGCCAGCCATTGCACGGTGGCGGCATCGAGATGGTCATAGTGGTTATGGGAGATCAGCACCACATCAATCGGCGGAATCTGCTCGTGGGACAACGCCGGCGGCAGCAAGCGCTCCGGCCCCGCCCACTGCACCGGTGAGGCACGTGGCGACAGGTGGGGATCGGTGAGGATGTTGAGCCCGTCGAGCTGGATCAGATAGGTCGAATGCCCGATCCAGGTGGCGGTCCGCACCGAGCGATTCCCCGTGATGAACGCCAGGTCCGGCCGCGTCGGCACCGGCGGCCCGCCGCTGGGCCGTGACCGCGCCCACTGGCCGAGAAATCGCAACAGCCCTGCACCGCTGTGCGGATCCCGGTTGTGCGGATTGCGAAAGCGGCCGCGATGGTGGTGATCGGCGGACATGGCATTGAACAGACAGGTGCCGCCGCAGCATATCGCACCTGGGATGCGCGCCCGCCCAGGGCGAGCATAACGGTGGGTCGGGAGGAACCGTCACCCCTGACTTGATCGGGGGTCCACCTGCAACGGTGGGGGCCGCGATGCCCAAAGGCACGCGACGCTCTCGGTTATCCTTGCGCGCTGAATTCCCCGGGACCACCCCCGCATGTACCTGCACAACACCCTCACGGGCCGAAAGGACGCCTTCACCCCGCTCGACCCGGAGCGCGTGACCATGTACGTCTGCGGGCCCACCGTGTACAGCTATGCCCATATCGGCAATGCACGGCCGGCGGTGGTGTTCGACGTGCTGGCGCGGGTGCTGCGGGCGCGCTACCCGCGCGTCGACTATGTCCGAAACATCACCGACATCGACGACAAGATCAACGCCGCAGCGGCCAGGGAGGGCGTGGACATCCGCGTCATCACCGACCGCTACGCCGCCGCCTATCACGAAGACCTCGCCGCCCTGGGCGTGGCGCGCCCGGACTTCGAACCGCGCGTCACCGAACACCTGCCGCAGATTCTCGACATGATCGGCCGGCTCATCGACAGCGGCCATGCCTACGCCGCCGAAGGCCATGTGCTGTTCCACACCCGCGGCTTCGCCGACTACGGCCAACTGTCCAAACGCGACGAGCAGAGCCTGATGGCCGGCGCGCGGGTCGAGGTCGCCCCCTACAAGCGCCACGCCGGCGACTTCGTGCTGTGGAAGCCCTCCAGCGACGACCAGCCCGGCTGGGATTCCCCCTGGGGCCGCGGCCGCCCCGGCTGGCATATCGAATGCTCCGCCATGGCCGAAACCCTGCTCGGCGACACCATCGACATCCACGGCGGCGGGCATGACCTGATCTTCCCCCACCACGAGAACGAGAACGCCCAGAGCGTCTGCGCCCACGGCGGCAAGACCTTTGCCCGCTACTGGGTGCACAACGGCTTTCTCAACGTCAACAGCGAGAAGATGAGCAAGTCCATCGGCAACGTGCTGCTGGTGCGCAAGCTGCTGGAACAGGCGCCCGGCGAAGCCATCCGCCTGGTGCTGCTCACCGCCCACTACCGGCAGCCGCTGGACTGGACCGACGACGTGCTCAGCGAAGCCCGCAAGAAACTGGACCGCCTGTACGGCGCCCTTCGCGACCTCGCCGACGTCACCGCCACGCCAAAACGCCCGGCGCCAGCCGCCTTCGTCGCCGCGCTGGAAGACGACCTCAACACCCCGCAGGCCCTGGCCGTGCTGTTCGAACTGGCCCGCGATGCCAACAAGGCCAGCACCGCGGAGGCCCGCGCCGACGCCAAGGCCGACCTGCTCGCCGCCGGCCGCCTGCTGGGCCTGCTGCAGGCCGATCCCGCCGACTGGTTTGCCCACGGCGACGCCGCCGAAGGCCTGTCACCGGCCCTGGAAGCCCTGCTCGCCGAACGCATCGCCGCCCGTGCCGCCCGCGACTGGGCCGCCTCCGACCGCCTGCGCGATGCCCTGGCGGCGGAAGGCATCCTGGTCGAAGACAGCAAGGACGGGCAGCGCTGGCGGCGGGCCTGAACGCGCAGGCGGTCGACACCCCTGGCAACACGGCATAAGCTGCAGGCGCCCGGCCCGCAGCAACGGCCGGCCGCCCCGCAGAAGGAGCTGCCATGAGCATTGCCCTAACCGTCGTCGTCGGCCTGGTCGCCGCCCTCCACATCTATTTCCTGATTCTGGAAATGTTTCTGTGGGATAAACCGGCGGGGCGCCGCGCCTTCGGCCTCAGCGCCGAACAGGCCGCCGAGACGAAGGTGCTGGCCGCCAACCAGGGTCTGTACAACGGCTTTCTCGCCGCCGGGCTGATCTGGGGCCTTTACCTTGGCCGCGCCGGCACCGACATCACCGTGTTCTTCCTGCTCTGTGTGCTGGCCGCCGGCCTGTTCGGTGCCGCCACCGCCAGCCGCAAGATCCTGTTCATTCAGGCCCTGCCGGCGGCAGTGGCACTGGTGCTGATCGCCCTTCGCTGACGTCGGGCGGCGGGCAGAACACCCGCGGCTCCACCACCACCGCCCCGCGCTTGCGGGCACGGCGCGCCAGCTTCAAGTCACGCGTGACCACCGTCACCGCGGTCGGCGCGTCGGCGGCCGCCAAACACGCCAGATGCTGCAGGATGGCCGCATCCGCACGCTGGCTGCCTTCACCGCCGGAGTACACCACGCACACCGATGCTGACCGCGCCTCCACCAACGCTGCCGGTCCGTCGAAATACACCGTGACCTGCGTATCCGAATCCGCAAACCGCGCCAGCAGCCACTCCACCAACGCCGCCCGCGCCTCCCGCCCCGGGTAGTCCTCCACCCAATGCGCCGCGAACACCTCGCGGGTGGCGAAGAGCAGGTTGTGGCCGTCGATGAGGAGGATGGGCATGCACGCAAGTATCGCGGATGCCCTCAGGCGCCGGGGCGCCGCACACTCGGATGAGCATCGTGGCGCCCCCAGTGACAGCGACTCGAACTATGCTGTGAAGGACTGAACGCCCCCTCCACCGCACCGCACCTATGCCCAACACCCCCATCACCTTCGACGACGGCGAACGCTACGAGCGCTATATGGGCGTCTGGAGCCGCCTCGCCGGCGAGGCCTTTCTCGACTGGCTGGCGCCACCACTGGCGTCGCGGTGGCTGGATGTGGGCTGCGGCAATGGCGCCTTTACCGAGTTGCTGATGGCACGCTGCGCGCCGGCCTCGACGCAGGGGATCGACCCCTCGCCGCAGCAACTGGCCTACGCGCGGTCACAGCCGGCACTGGCGGCCGCGCAGTTCGATCAGGGTGATGCCATGGCGCTGCCCTACGGCGACGACCAGTTCGATGTCGCGGTGATGCCACTGGTGATCTTCTTCGTGCCGACCCCGGCGCGGGGCGCGGCGGAAATGGCCCGGGTGGTATGCCCGGGTGGCCGGGTCGCGGCCTATGCCTGGGACATGGAAGGCGGCGGGTTTCCCTATCAGCCCCTGCTGGCTGCATTGCGTGGCATGGACATCGCGGTACCCGCACCGCCCAGCCCCGAGGCCTCGCGTCTGGACCGGCTGACATCACTCTGGAGCGATGCCGGGCTGGACGCCGTGGAAACGCATGCCATCACTGTTGAGCGGACCTATACCGATTTCGACGATTACTGGCGCATCGCCCAGGGCGCCCCCAGTGTCGGCGCGGCACTGGCGGCGATGGCACCCACCGCGCGTGATGCGCTCCAGGCCCGGCTGCGCGCCGCGCTGCCAGCGGCCACCGATGGCCGCCTCACCTGCCGCGCCCGCGCCAACGCGGTGAAAGGCCGCGTTCCGCTCCCATGAGCCCGCCGCGCTTCGACCAGGACCACTGGGAACAGCTCTGGGAGCAGGCGGTACGATCGCACGGGGACCGCATGGCGCTGCGGCCGCCCAATGTCCACCTGACGGCCGAAACCGCAGCACTGCCCGCCGGCAGGGCGCTGGATGCCGGCTACGGCCATGGGACCGAAGCGCTGTGGCTGGCGGCGCGGGGCTGGCAGGTGACGGCGGTGGATTTCGCCACAGCCGCACTGACGCAGGGCCGCGCCATGGCCGACGCCGCCGGTGCCGACATCGCCGGCCGGATCACCTGGGCACAGGGCAATCTCGCCCAATGGCCGGTTCCGCGCGCGCACTACGACCTGGTGATCTGCCTCTACGTCCATGTGGCCGGATCGGTTGAACATATGGTGCAGCGGATGGCCGAAGGCGTCGTGCCCGGCGGGACGCTGTTATGGGTGGGGCACCAGCCCATCGATCCGGCAACCGGGCAGCCCACCGCCGCAGCAAATCAGGTACAGGTCTCGGTCGCGACCGCCACGGCGGCGCTGGATCCCGCCCAGTGGACGCTGCTGGTGGCCGAGGAACGGCCGCGCCGTCAGGCCGGATCGGGCGTGGACGCGGTCATCCGCGCCCGCCGCCGCTGATCCCCTCCTCGCGCGGACGCGTCACCACCGCCAGCCCGGCCAGCAGCAGCAGGGGCGCCCAGATGCCGAACACCTCGACCGCCAGGTACCGGGTGGGATTGCCGAAGCTCAGGTACTCGTACACGTGGTTGCCGCCGTGCAACAGCGAGAACAGCAGCGCCACCGAAATCAGCGGAAAGGCCCAGACCGGCCGCAGTGCAGCCCACAGCAGCGCCACGCCCATGGTGACGTAGGCCCCGCCGACATCGATGACGAAGTGGGGGTTGAACAGGGATGCCCGCTCCGGCGTGATCAGGCAGAGGTACCACTGCTCGCTGAACAGGATCATCAGCACGCCATTGCTCAGCGTCAGAAACGCCAGAAACAGCAGCAGCGCCCAGCGCAGCGGCGGGTGCGCATCACGCGCGGTCTCGATGGACGACATCGGCAGGCTCCTCCAGAACGCCGTCTACACGGCCTTCCCGCCAGTGTAGGGGGCGGTCCGGCGGCCGGCGATAACCCCCGGGGTCAACCTTCATTCAACCAAAAGGTTGACATTCAAGATGGCGCGTATATATTTAACCTCATGGTTAACAATAACGCCGAACAGCTCGACACTCTGTTTCATGCCCTGGCCGACCCGACCCGTCGCGCCATGCTGAACGACCTGCGCCACGCACCGCTGCCGGTAAGCGCCCTCGCCGCACCGCACGCCATGTCGCTGGCGGCCGCTTCCAAGCACGTGAAAGTGCTGGAGCGCGCCGGCCTGCTGCGGCGGTCGGTGCAGGGGCGGACGCACCTGTGCGCGCTCAATGCTGCCCCGCTGCACACCGGACTGGAGTGGATCCGCCACTACGAACAGTTCTGGACGCAGCGGCTGGATGCCCTGGAAACCCTGTTGCGTGAGGAGGACCGCCAGACGGCCACCGCACGCAAGCCCTCTCGCAAGCCCACAAGGAAAGCACCATGAACGACTTTGGCGTCATCACGGCCCCCGATACCGTACAGATCACCCGTCGCCTGCCCGGCCCCATCGAACGCGTCTGGGCCTATCTGACGGACGCCGACAAACGCCGCCAGTGGCTTGCCGGCGGCCCGATGGAGCTGCGCAGCGGCGGTGCCATCACGCTCACGTTCCACAACTCCGAACTGACCGGCAACGACGGTACGCCGCCGCCGAAATACGAGGCACACGGCTGCCAGATGGAGATGAACGCCTCGGTGCTCGACTGCGAACCGCCGCACCGCCTGCGCCACACCTGGGGCGGGGATTCCGAAGTCTGCTTCACGCTGGCGACGGACGGCGACGAGGTGGTGCTGGAGGTGACGCACACCCGCATCGCCAGCCGCGACATGATGCTCAGCGTCTCGGCCGGCTGGCACACACATCTGGACATTCTGGTAGCCCGCCTCACCGACACAGCGCCGCCCGGATTCTGGCCGCGGCATACGGCGCTGGAAGCCGCCTACGACCAGCGCATCCCGTCAACCACTGGCTGAGGGCACTGCCGGCCCCAGGCTGCTGAGAATGCCGCACTGCGCCGCCGCGCGCGGTGCGGCACAGCGGCCGCGAAGGGTGCGCAGCTGCTGGCGCAGTTGCCGAAGTTCGTCAATGCGCGCGCTGACCTGGCGGATATGGCCTTCCAGCAGCGCATCCACCGGGGCGCAGTCGTCCTCGCCGGCGTCCCGCAACCGCAGCAACTCGCGGATCTCGGCCAGCGTCATGTCCAGCGACCGGCAGTTGCGGATGAACAGCAGCCGCTCCACCAGGGTCACGTCATACACGCGATAGTTGCCGGCGGTGCGCTGCGGCGCTGGCATCAGCCCCTTGCGCTCGTAGTAGCGCAAGGCCTCGACCGACATCCGGGCGCGGGCCGCCAAGGCACCGATCCGCAGGGCTGTACTCATCGTCCTCTCCCGCACTTGACCCTGAAGTGGCTACAGGGTGTGAAATGGCGACCGTGCCGTATCGGGAGCCCCCATGTCCAGTTGCTGTCACCCTGCCACCACCCCACCACCACCGCGCTACCGCCGGGTGCTGTGGATTGCGCTGGTGGTCAATGCCGCGATGTTCGCGGTCGAACTGGCAGCCGGCTGGGGCGCGCAATCCGTTGCGCTGCTGGCCGATGCCGCCGATTTTCTCGGCGATGCGGCCAACTATGGCCTGTCGCTGTTCGCGCTCGGCATGGGCGTGGCGGCACGGTCGCGGGCGGCGCTGTTCAAGGGAGGGTGCATGGGCGCCTACGGCCTCTACGTGCTGGGTCACGCGAGCTGGAATGCCCTGCACGGTGCGTCTCCCGAGCCGCTGACCATGGGGCTGGTGGGCGCCTTGGCGTTGGTGGCCAATGTAGCGGTCGCCGCGCTGCTCTACGCCTATCGCCAGGGGGATGCCGACATGCGCTCGGTCTGGCTGTGCTCGCGCAACGATGCCCTCGGCAATCTCGCCATCCTCATCGCCGCTGCCGGGGTCTTCGGCAGTGGCAGCGCCTGGCCCGATCTGGCGGTCGCGGCCATCATGGGCGGGCTGGCAATCAGTGCTGCGGGTACCGTGATCCGCCAGGCCCGTGCGGAGCGCGAACGACAGCGGAAGGCCTCACGACATGCTCACCCCTGAAATCACCTATGCCCTGCTGCTGGGAGTGCAGATGCTGCACCTGCTGCATCACCGCCTGGCCCGCCGCCACATCAGCTTTGCCGAAGTGCTGTCCGCCGCCCTGCTCTGCGTGCCACCACAGACCGCGGTGCCGGCGACCCTGCTGATGGGCGCCCACCTCGCCATGGTGGCCGTGCAGTGCATCGGCAGCCTGTGGATCCGGCGCCTGTCGCCGGACTGGCCGCCGCAAGCACCGCCGGTCTGACCGGCGCTACAGCGACCAGCCAAATCGACGCGCGAAGTCCAGCACGGCCTGAAGCTCCATTCGGTGCTCAAGCTGGGATGCCGAGGCCCGGGCCAGCAGGTTGCCCGGCTGCCGCAGCAGATCGTTGAGCGCTGCATCCAGATCCTCGGGCAGCGGCAACAATCCTTGCGTGACCACCTCGGGGCATACGCTGACCAGCGCGCCGGCGATGGCGCCGAAACTGGGCGCATCACGGCGCGCTGGCGTTGCGAAGTCGAGCGCCATCGCCAGGTTGTTGGAGGTCTCGGCACGAACCCCCAGCGGCTCGAGCCCGAATCGCCAGGTGATGAAATTGAGCACGGAGTTGAAGTCGAACTGGACATGAGACACATGCCCGGCCCGCACACGCGGTCCGATCAGCGCCGCCGGCACGCGGATGCCCAGCCGGCCATCGTTGCCCAGCGCCGCCTCGGCCTCCGACACGGGCGCCAGCGGCGGCGGCACGTGGTCGAAGAATCCGCCCCATTCGTCGTACACCACCACCATCAGCGTCCGTTCCCAGGCGGGCCCCAGCCTCAGCGCGTTGTACACGCCATTGAGAAAGGCCTGTCCGTCGCGAATATCGGCCTGCGGGTGGTCGTCCATCGACAGCCCCAGCGGGTACGTCAGCGAGGCGCCGAAGAAGGGGTCGAGGTAGCTCACCTGCGGCAGCGTGCCGCTGGCGGCCTGCAGATAGAACTGCGCGGCGGGCCGGCTGACCGGCAGATGCCTGGCGCCCCACAGCGCGGTCAGGGGGAGGTCGTGAAAGTAGTAGGCGCAGCTCACGCCACCGTCGCGGCAGCGGTCCCAGATCGTGGGCAGGGTCGACGGTCGCTGCTGCAGGAACGGCAGCGTGTTGCTCATGCGGTCGGTTTCGCCGGCATGCATGTACACGCGGTTGGGAAAGGTGTTGCCGAGATAACTGGAAAAGAACCGGTCACAGATGGTGTAGTGCCGCGCCACACCGGAGAAGAACGGCAGGTCCGCCTCGGTGTAGTACCCGATGGGAAACACATCGCCCGGCTGCGTCGGATCGGTGAGCAGAAAGCCGTCCATCGCGCCGTCGTTGAAGTGGACGCGGCCGCCATCGTAGTTGTGCCGGGGGTCGCCTTTGCCGCAGCCCTGAAAGTCGCCGGCGGCGCCAAGATCGAAGCTGGGTTGTGGCTCACCGTTCTGGTCGAGAAAGACCTGCCCGGCTTGACGCCCATCGGCACCCGGAACCCAGCCCAGGTAGTGATCGAAGGAACGGTTCTCCATCATCACCACCACGATGTGGTCGATACCGGCATCCTTCGGTGCCGGCAGGCGCGGCGCGTTGGCGCTGAGCGGATCGCCGTCGCCGCAGCCGCCGAGCAGCATCGCGCCGGTGCCTGCCGCCATGCCGGACAGCAGCCGCCGCCGGGTCGAGTCAATCGTGTCCATTCCGTCTCCCTGTCGCCCCGACCGCGATTATGCCTGCCCGACTCTGCAACCTCGTGACGGGGGCCTCAGGCGGGTGCGGATCCGACGGTGTCGATACGTTGGAACGGCTGTGCCGCCTCCAGGCCATAGGCGAGCTCCATCAGGGTGCGCTCGGCGCCATGCGCGGCCTGCAACTGGACGCCGATGGGCACGCCCTCGGGGCTCATGCCCATGGGCAGTGAAATGGCGGGACTGCCGGCCACGTTGTTGAGCGGCGTGAAGGCGACATAGCGCCGCAACCGTTCCATCACCTCCGCGAACGGCAGGGTCGGCGACAGATAGCCGATGCGCGGCGGCGTATGCGCCAGCACCGGGCTGAGCACAACGTCAAAACCGAGCGCGGCAAAGGTGCGGGCGTACTGCGCCCGGGCCCGCCGCAGACGCAGGAAGGCGCCGGGGAAGCGCCATTTTCCGGCCCGGAAATGCTCCGCCAGGCCGCGACTGAAGGGGTCGATGCGACGGGCATCGAAATCCGGCGTCATCACGCGCCGCCCGAAGCGCGACAGCATGTAGGACAGGAACCCCCAGTACAGCACGAAGTCGTCCGGAAACGTCGGGGGTACCGGCGGTGGCATCTCCTCCAGGTGATGCCCCTGATCGGCCAGCAGTTGCGCCGTGCGACGTACGGTGTCGCGGGTGGCATCGTCGGTGGGGATGCCGGTGATGGAATCGTGGACCACGGCAATTCGCAGCCCCGCCCGGCCGGGGCCTTCCACCAGCCCCACCGGCGGCAACCGCGGGTTGCGCCAGCTGCGCTCCATGCCGGCGAGAAAGTGGGCGGTGTCGCGGACGCTGCGGGTGACCACGCCTTCGGAAATGATGTTGATCGGCAGGCCGCGCGCAGCGGTGTCGTCGACATGCCGGCCGCGGGTGGGCTTGAGCCCGACCAGGCCGCAGCAGGCGGCAGGAATGCGGATGGAACCGCCACCATCATTCGCATGCGCAATCGGCACCACGCCGGCCGCCACCAGCGCGGCAGCGCCACCGGAAGACGCGCCGGGCGAATACCCGGGCGCCCAGGGATTGCGGACGGGCGGCGTGCCGTCGGCGAATTCGGTGGCGGCGTTGAAGCCGAACTCCGGCAGGCGGCTCTTGCCCAGGTTGACGAAGCCCTGCGACAGGTACTGCGCCACGTAGGGCCCATGCGCCCGCGCCGGACGCGGCGGCACCGCCGCCGAGCCGTGACAGGTGGGCAACCCGGCCACGTCGACGTTGTCCTTGAGGAAGGTCGGCACTCCGGCGAAGACACCACTCCCCGGCCGGGCAGCAGCCTGCCGGGCACCCTCGAAATCGGGATGCGCGATGGCATCCAGCGCGGCCATGGCCCCGGCCCGCGCGATGGCCGCTTCGCAGGCCTCGGCGGCGGAGATCTCGCCGGCGGCGATGCGCGCCGCCACTCCGACGGCATCGTCGCGCCCGAGTGCGTCATCGCGAAAGGCGTGTTGGGGCATTTTCAGTGGTCCTCCATGGTGTCCGGCATGGCCGGGGTATCGTCCTCAAACCTGACGGTGCTTCCAGGATCCGCGGGTGAACAGCCACAGGGTAAACAGCCCCACGGCAGTCTCCGAGACGAACACGCCCCAGAACACGCCGGTCGAGCCCCCCTGCAATGGCAGGGCGAGTACATAGCACAGCGGGATCTGGATCAGCCAGAAAAACACCAGGTTGATCTTGGTGGGCGTTACCGTGTCGCCAGCGCCGTTGAAGGCCTGGGTCGCCACCATCCACCAGCCGTAGATGAAGTAGGAATAGGACAGGATGCGCAGCCACGCCGCCCCCACCGCGATCACGTCGGGGTCGCCGGAAAAGAACCCCACCAGGGATTCGTTGCAGAAGAAGAACACCAGTGACACCGCGACCATGAACACCATGTTGTAGCGCCCCACCGCCCAGACCGAGGCTTCCGCACGGTCGGGCTGCCCGGACCCCAGGCTCTGCCCTACCAGGGTGGCAGCGGCGTTGGACATGCCCCAGGCCGGCATCAGTGTGAACATCATGATGCGGATGGTGATGGTGGCGCCGGCCACCGCCTCACTGCTGATGCTGGCGAGGATCCGCATCAGGAAGATCCACGAGGTCATGCCAACGATCATCTGGCCGATCCCGCCCAGCGAGGTGCGCACGATCGACAGCGCCACCGACAGGTCGGGCCGCAGCTGCGCCCAGCGCACCCGGATGTGCTGCCCACCCCGGAACAGCCACCACAGGGCCAGCAGCACGCCGACGCCGCGACCGATGACGGTGGCGATGGCCGCGCCTTCGATGCCCATGGCCGGCACCGGGCCCCAACCGAAGATCAGCAGCGGGTCGAGCACGATATTGAGACCGTTGGCCACCCACAGCACCCGCATGGCGATGGCGGCGTCTCCGGCTCCGCGGAAAATGGCATTGATGACGAACAGCCAGACGATCACCAGATTGCTGCCCAGCATCCATTGCGTGTAGGCCACACCGTGGGTGAGCACCCAGTCATCGGCGCCCATCAGCGCCAGCAGCTCACGGGCATACACGATGCCGACAATGCCGAGCGGCACCGCCAGCGTCAGGCCCACAAGCACAGCCTGGACCGCCGCCACCCCGGCCTGGTCCGGACGCTTCTCGCCGATCCGCCGCGCCACCGTCGCGGTCACCGCCATCCCCAGCCCCATCGCCACGGCGTACAGCAGGAACAGATAGGTCTCGGTGAGCCCGACCGTGGCCACGGCGGAGGCGCCGAGCTTGCCGACAAAGTAGATGTCGACCACGGCGAACAGCGATTCCATCGCCAGCTCCAGCACCATCGGCAGGCCGAGCAGCAGGATGGCGCGGCGCAGCGGAATGGCGGTGTAGTCGGCCTCGGTACCACGCAGCGCAGCGCGCAGGCCCTGCCACAGCGAATCGGCGGGCGCCGACACCTGCGACGCATTCACGGTTGTATTGGTCATGATGTACTCAATGGATGACGGTGCCGGCAACCTCCGGCCTCGTTCCGTCGAACGGGCTCCGGTGAAATCGACGGCGGGCCGGGACGATCAGGCGCCCCGACGGTCATGTCATCACGTTCTTCAGCCGTCGCGGGTTCCCCCGCGCGGCTTCAGTGGTGGTGCGCGCTCTCGGGCTCCACCGGCGGCGGCGCCTGCGGGCGCACCTCGGCGACGACCGTCTGCGGCTCACCGAAGTCGAACCGCAAGGTCAGTTCCACCGAGCTGCCGGCAGCCACCTCCTCGCCGGGGGCGATCAGCATGAGATGCAGTCCGCCGGGAGCCAGCCGCACGGTTTCGCCCGCGGGGAGATTCAAGCCTTCGGTGAGCTGACGCATGCGCATCATGCCCTCGTCCATGCGCATCTCGTGAATCTCGACACGCTCGGCCGCCCCGGTTTCCACCGCGATCAGACGCCGGTCGACCATGCCCGGATTGGTGAGCTGAAGATACCCACCGGCCACCGGCGCCGGAGGCGTGGGTGCGCGCACCCAGGCATCCGCCACCTCGATCTCCACCGCCGCCGCAGCCTGTGCATCCGCCGCCGGCGCCACCGACTCGGGCGCCTTCTCACAGGCGACCAGGGTCAAGGTCAGGGCAAGGAACAGGCTAAGGCGCATGTCGGTGTCTCCAGCGGGGGGACTGGGATGATGCGGTCTGGTGCCGGGAAGGGCAATGAGACCGAATGTCTCAGCCTTGGCACTCTGCGTGTTGCGGGCAACTCAGCAGATGGTCATTGATCACGCCGACGGCCTGCAGGTAGGCGTAGACGATGGTACTGCCGACGAAGGTGAATCCGCGCTTCCTGAGGTCCTTGCTGAGACGGTCCGACAATGGGGTCCGCGCCGGCACGTCACTCATCGCTGTCCACCGGTTGACCACTGGCTTGCCCTCCACCTGCCCCCAGAGGTAGGGCCCGAGCCCCCCGATCTCGTCGCGCAACCGCAGGTAGGCCTGCGCGTTCCGTCGGGCGGCTGCCACCTTGAGGCGGTTGCGGACGATGCGGGGGTCGGTCAGTCGCGCCGCCAGATCGTCGTCACTGTAGACGGCCATCCGTTCGATATCGAAGCCATCGAATACCTGGCGATAACCCTCGCGCTTGCGCAGGATGGTGGTCCACGACAGACCGGCCTGCGCACCTTCCAGCATCAGAAACTCGAACAGCACGCGCTCATCGTGTTGCGGACGCCCCCACTCGGTGTCGTGGTAATGCTGTTCCGCTTCCGAACGTTCGGCCCAGGGGCAACGCGGCATGGTCGATCTCCGAGAGTCTCTACGGCACAGTGTAGGCATGAAACGCCCCCTCGTCGCCGATCCCAATGGTCCCGCCGACCCGGACTCACCCCTGGCGCTGCTGGCAGAGGAAGTGCGCCGTTGCACCCTGTGTGCGCCCCACCTGCCGCTGGGTCCGCGCCCGGTGATCCGGGTGGATGCGCGCGCCCGCATTCTCATCATCGGACAGGCGCCGGGCACACGCGTGCACGCCACCGGCACGCCCTGGAACGACCCCAGTGGCGATCGTCTGCGGCAATGGCTGGAGGTCGACCGGCACCAGTTCTACGCCCTCGACCGTTTCGCGCTGATGCCCATGGGGTTTTGCTACCCCGGCAAGGGACGTGGCGGTGACCTGCCGCCGCGCCCCGAGTGCGCGCCCCGCTGGCACGCCCCGCTGCGAGCGGCCATGCCCGACATCCGTCTGGTCCTGCTGCCGGGCCGATACGGTCAGGTGCAGTACCTGGACACCGGCCGCGAAACACTGGAAACCACGGTGCGGCGGTTCGGCGACTTCCTGCAGCACGGCTATTTCCCGCTGCCTCACCCCAGCCCCCGCAACACCCGCTGGCTGCAGGCCCGCCCCTGGTTCGAGGCGGAGATCCTGCCCGCCCTGCGCGCTGCGGTGCGGAAGGCGCTGGCCGACTGAATGCCGTCGGGCGTCTACACTGAAGATGGACCCCTCTGCGAATCGCCTGTGAACACCCAGCCCGAAGCCTCGCCCGCCACCCGCCTGGAGCGCGCCCTTGGACATGTGGAGCGCCTGGGCAACCGGTTGCCCGATCCCGCCCTGCTGTTCGTGGGGCTGCTGGGGGCGGTGTGGCTGCTGTCCTGGGCCCTGTCCTATCTGCATTTCACGGTGGTCGATCCTCGCACCGGCGCGCCGCTGGTGATCCACAACCAGCTCAGCGCCGACGCCATGACACGCTTCCTGGCGGACCTGGTGCCCACCTTCAGCCACTTTCATCCGGTCGGAGTGGTCCTGGTCGCCCTGCTGGGGATCGGCGTGGCCGAGCACACCGGCTTCATCGGGGCCGCCTTGCGCCGCTTGCTGGCTGTGACCGCACGCAGCTGGCTGAGCCCGGTGTTGATCGCGGTCGGCATCCTCAGCCACACCGCCGCGGACGCCGGCTATGTACTGGTGATTCCGCTCGGCGGGGTGATCTTCTATGCGGCCGGGCGTCACCCGCTGGCGGGTATTGCCGCAGCGTTCGCAGGGGTGTCGGGGGGCTTTTCCGCCAACGTCATCCCCTCGGCGCTGGACCCCATGCTGGCCGGCCTCACACAGGCAGGCGCACAGATCCTCGACGCCGGCTACGTTGCCAACCCCCTGAACAATTACTTTTTCACCGCCGTCTCGTCGGTGCTGATCATTGCCGTCGGCTGGTGGCTCACGGACCGCGTGGTGGAGCCCCGCCTGCAGCGAACGGCGCTGGACGGCAGCCTCGACGACTTGCCGACGATGGACCCCCTGAATGCTGCCGAACAGCGCGCCTTGCGCATCGCGCTGGGCGCGCTCGCAGCCGCCCTGCTGTTGCTGGGTCTGAGCGCCTGGCCGGAAAGCTCCGCCTGGCGGGCACCGGATGGCGGCCTGACCTCTGCCGGGGCGCCGCTGATGAAGGCCATCGTCGGCCTGATCTTTTTACTGTTCCTGTTGCCCGGCGTCGTCTACGGCATCGCCGCCGGCACCGTACGCAGCAGCCGGGATGTCATTGATGGCATGAGCAAGACCATGAGCACCATGGGCTATTACCTGGTGATCATGTTCTGCATCGCTCAGTTCGTGGCGGCCTTTGGCCACTCCAACCTCGGTGTGCTGCTGGCCCTGCAGGGCGCCGCCCTGCTGCAGGCGATGGCGTTGCCGGGCGCGGTCACCATCATCGGCATCGTCCTGCTCACTGGCCTGATCAACCTGTTCGTCGGCTCGGCCTCAGCCAAGTGGGCCCTGCTGGCGCCCATCTTCGTGCCGCTCCTGATGCAGTTGGGACTGTCGCCGGCGCTGACACAGGCGGCCTATCGCGTGGGCGACTCCAGCACCAACATCATCACACCGCTGATGCCGTACTTCCCGCTGGTGGTGGTGTACTGCCAACGCTATGTGAAAGGCACCGGCATCGGCACCCTGACGGCAATGATGCTGCCCTACTCGCTGGCCTTCCTCGTGCTATGGACGGTGCTGCTGCTGCTCTGGTGGGGAGTCGGCCTGCCGCTGGGGCTGCAGGCCGACTATCGCTACGCCCCCTGAACCGGCTCGCGGCGCACGCGGAACCAGGCTGCGTACAACGCGGGCAGGAACAACAGAGTCAACCCGGTCGCCGCGATCAGGCCGCCCATGATGGCCACCGCCATCGGCCCGAAGAAGACGCTGCGTGACAGCGGAATCATGGCCAGCACGGCGGCCAGCGCGGTCAGCACGATGGGCCGGAATCGGCGTACCGTGGCTTCGACGATGGCTTCGTAGGCACTGGCACCCGCCGCGATGTCATGCTCGATCTGATCCACCAGAATGACCGAGTTGCGCATGATCATGCCCGACAGCGCGATGGTGCCCAGCATGGCAACGAACCCGAACGGTGCTTGCAGCAGCAACAGGAACAAGGCCACGCCGATGATGCCGAGCGGCGCGGTCAACACCACCATCATCACCAGCGAGAAGCGCTTGAGCTGAAAGATCAGCAACGTCAGTACGGCAATGACGAAGACCGGCATCCCCTTGTTGACCGAGTTCTGACCCTTGGCCGACTCCTCCACCGAGCCGCCCGCGGTGATGTGGTACCCCACCGGAAGCGCCGCCTCGATGTCGGCGATGGCCGCCCGTACCTGCGCGGTCACCACCGGCGCCTGCACCCCGGTATAGACGTCCGCACGCACGGTGACAGTGGGGAGTCGATCCCGACGCCAGGTGATGCCGTACTCTCGGTCATAGCCGAGAGTGGCAATCTGATCGAGTGGAATGGTGCCACCGAACGCGGTGGGAACCGCCGTTGATGCCAGCAGGCTCAGATGGGCACGATCCTGGGGTGGCCCTCGGAACAGCACGTTGACGCTGTCGACGCCGTCCCGCACCTGCGTGACCGGAAGCCCCAGCAGGGACCCCTGCAGATAGTTCGCCACCGATTCGGCCGACACGCCCAAGGCCTGCGCACGGTCGCGATCGACATCGATCCGGATGACCTTGGAAGGCTCCACCCAATCGAGGTGCACATTGGCGGCATTCGGATTCTGGCGCATCTGCTCGGCAACCTGATCCGCCACCCGGTGCAGCACTGCGGTGTCCTCGCCGGCCACCCGGAATTGCACCGGATAGCCGACCGGCGGCCCGGCCTCGAGCCTCAGTACCCGCCACCGTGCATCGGGAAACAGCGCCGGCATGCGTTGTACCAGCGCCGCCCGCAGTCGCTCGCGCGCCTCGATGCCGGTCGTGGTGATGACGTACTGGGTGAAACTCGGCGCCGGCAGTTGCTGGTCGAGCGGCAGGTAGTAGCGTGGCGCACCGCTGCCCACATAACCGATGAAGCTGTCGATGTCCGCCGCCAGCTCAGGGGTGTCGCGGAGCACGGTTTCGAGGCGCTGCGCGACCGCCTGGGTGGCCGTCAGGGAGGCGCCTTCAGGCAGCTTGAGATCCACCATCAGCTCCAACCGCACCGAGGCGGGAAAGAACTGCTGGGGCACCAGGCGGAACAGGCCGACCGAACCGAAGAACAACGCCACGGTGATCACGATGACCACCCATCGATGGTCCACACAACGTTTCACCAACGCGCGGAAACGCTGGTAGAACCGCGTCTGATAGGGATCATGATGGGCGCCCTGCGGGCGCTCGGGCAGCAGTTTGTATCCCAGGTAGGGCACGAACATCACGGCGGCCAGCCAGGAGATCATCAGTGACAGCCCCACCACCTGGAAGATCGACCGGGTGTATTCGCCGGTGGAACTCTCGGCAATGCCGATAGGCAGAAAGCCGGCGGCGGTGACCAGCGTACCGGTGAGCATGGGAAAGGCGGTGGAGGTGTACATGAAGGCCGCGGCCTTGGCACGATCCCACCCCTGCTCGATCTTGATCGCCATCATCTCCACCGCGATGATGGCGTCATCCACCAGCAGGCCCAGCGCCAGTACCAGCGCGCCCAGGCTGATCTTGTGCAGATCGATGCCGAAGTACTTCATCGACAGGAAGGTCATCGCCAGCACCAGCGGGATCGACAGTGCCACCACCAGACCGGTGCGCAGCCCGAGCGAGAAGAAGCTCACCAACAGCACGATGACCACGGCTTCGGCGAGCACTTTCACGAACTCGTTGACCCCGCGCTGCACCACCTCGGACTGGTCCGAAACGCGATGCAGCGTCAGCCCCAGAGGCAGCGTCTGCTGCAGCTCCTCGTAGGCCTCACTGAGCGCGCGACCCAACCGCAGGATGTCTCCGCCCGCTTCCATCGAAATGCCGATGGCGATGGCAGGCTCGCCGCCGAAGCGGGCTTGCGGCGCGGCAGGATCGGCATAGCCGCGGACCACCTCGGCGACATCTCCGACACGAACCGTGCGTCCTTCGTAACTGACGGCCAGCTGGCGCACCTGCTCAGCCGTCTCCAGCTGGTTGTTGGTGCGCAGGTAAATGCGATCCTGGCCCATCTCGAAATAGCCGGACGGCACCATGCGATTGGCGCCCTGTACCGCCTCGATGATGACCTCCGGCGGCACCCCCAGCTGGCTGCGCTTGGTGTTGGCGAACCGCACTTCGATGGTCTGCGGCTGAACACCGAAGAACATCACTTTGGCGACGTCGGGAATCCGCAGCAGACGGGTGCGTACCCGCTCGGCATAGTCCTCTAGCTCGGCCGGACTGAAATCCGGCCCGGTGAGCGCAAACATGTTGCCGAAGGTGTCGCCGAACTCGTCGTTGAAGAACGGCCCGACCACCCCTTCCGGGAGCGTGTGGCGAATGTCCCCGACCTTCTTGCGCACCTCGTAGTAGGCATCCGGAATCAGCGCCGGATCAATGTCCTCGCGCACGATGAAAAACACTTGGCTTTCGCCGGGACGCGAGTACGAGCGCATGTAGTCGAGATTGGCGCTCTCCTGCAGCTTTTCCTCGATGCGATCGGTGACCTGCGCCTCCACCTCTTCGGCACTGGCGCCCGGCCACTGGGTGTTGATCACCATCACGCGGAAGGTGAAGGGCGGATCCTCAGACTGTCCCAGCGTGAGGTAACTGTGCACGCCCAGGATGGCGAACAGGATCATGAAATAGAGAATGATCCCCTGATGATTGAGGGCCCAGCGCGACAGGTTGAAGTTCATGAACGCGCCTCAGTGATCGGCCGCACGTCGGGGGATGGTGCTGACCTCCAGTCCAGGCGTCAGCAGATGTACCCCCGCGCTCACCAGCGGCACCTCCGCGGACAGGGCGCCACTCACCACCGCGCCCTGCTCGGTGTACCGAAGCACGGTCACCGGGCTCGGCTGCACCGTTCCGGCATCGTCAACCGACCACACCACCGCCTGCCCTTCGAGGCTGCCCAACGCCGATGTGGGGATACCGAACACCGGCTGCTCCGCATCCAGCTGCAGAAACGCGGATGCGGTCATGCCCAGCGCGACCTCGGGGTCATCGGTCTGCAGCGCCAACCGTACCCGGTGCGTCCGTGTGAGCGGATCGGCCTGCGGCGTGATCTCCCGCACCGTGGCCGGGAACTGGCGATCCGGCAGCGCCCACAGCCGGACCTGCAAACCGGCCACACGCCGTAACGGATCCAGCCGCCCTTCCGGCACCTGAATCTCCACCTCGCGCCCGTCATCGGGCACAAACCGGAGCACCGGCTGCCCCAGCGTCAACACCTGGCCCGGCTCCGCCAAGCGCTGCGTGATCAGCCCGTCGCGATCCGCCACCAGCTCGGTGTACCCACGTTGATTGCGGCTGACGGCGTACTCGGCCTTGGCCTGGTTCAGGCGCGCTGCAGCCAGTTTGTGCTGGTTTTCCCGCAGCTCGTAGGCGGAAGCGCTGATGTACTGGCGGTCCAGCAGCTCCCGGTGACGCTTGAGTTCCGCCTCCGCCAGTCGCAGATCGGACTCCGCTGCGCGCACCGCCGCTTCAGCGGCGTTGGCGGCCAGGCGTACATCTTCCGGATCCATGCGGGCCAGCACCTGCCCGGCTTTGACGCGGTCGCCCGCATCGACCTTGCGCTCCACCAATTTGCCCGCGATGCGAAAGCCCAGCGCCACATCCTCGCGCGCCACCACCGTCCCCGGAAACAGCGTGGCACCGGAGGCCTCAAGAAGGCGAGGCGGCTCCACCAGCACCGCACGCAGCGGCACTTCCAGGCCGGTCTTGTCGCCACAGGCCACCAAACCCAGGCCCAGCAGCATCCCCACGATCCATCCCCGCATGGTCACTCCGCATCGCGTTTTATTAAACTGTACCGTATGGTATAGAAATTAAACGACCGCGCAAGCGTACACTGCGCCCTGCCCCCAGAAGGATCCAGCCCCCCTTGAAGCCTCCCTGCACGCCCGCGTCGGACTCCCCCGCCAACGGCATCAGCCGTCGCGGTCGCCGCAAGGACCCCGAGAAGCGGGATGCCATCCTGCAGGCCGCCACCCGTCTGTTCGCCCGTCAGGGCTATGCTGGCACCAGCATGGACGCTATCGCCCGCGAGGCAGGCGTTTCCAAGCTGACGCTCTACTCCCACTTCACCGCCAAGGACACGCTTTTCTCGGCAGCGGTGGTGTACGCCTGCGAGGCCCACGCCCCGCCCGCCTGGTTCGACCCCAGCCAGCGGGAACCGCTGCGCGAACGGCTCATCCGCATCGGCAGGGGATTCGTCGACCTGGTGATGGATCCGGAAGTCATCAATGTCTACCGGATGATGACCGCCGAGGCCCGCAGTTCCAGCAAACTGGGCAAGCTGTTCTTCACCGCCGGCCCGCAACGGACGATTGAGCAGTTCGCGCGCCTGCTGACCGCTGCACAGGAAAACGGCGAGCTGTATGTGCCGGATCCACATGCCGCTGCCGGCCACTACTTCTGCCTGCTCAAGGGCGTATGCCACTTGCAGGTGCTCATGGGCAGCAGAGCCGCTCCCAAACCGGCGGAGCGCGCCGCACATGTGGACGCAACGGTAACGCTGTTTCTGCGAGCCTATGCGCCGCAGCAGCACACAGGAGACTGAGCCGCCTCAGGCCCCGGGCAGCGCACGTGCCAGTTGTGCCTCGACCGTCTCCAGATCCGGCACCCAGGTTTCCTGGCTGGCGATACGCACCCGCGCCAACACCAGGTCGGGACGATCGGTGTCGCGCAACTTCATCGGCGCCATGGCCGCCCGATTCAGCGTCACCAGATGCGGATAGCCCTGTGCCAGCACCGCGAAACGCGCCATCGGCCAGCGCTGCCCCAGGCTCTGCAGCACCACGATGCGGGCACGTCGCCCGTCGGTGACAGCATCCTCGCCGTTGAGACCCTCCAACCGGATCACGGGCACCGGCAAGCCGGACCAGGCCACCTGGCCCAACAACCAGGGGGGCGCCGAAGGAATCGGCTCGATCGCCTCACGCGACACCACTTCCAGCACCGCGCTGTTCGGCAACAGCAGCGTATCGCCCTCCAATGCCACCAGCACGGCATGCAACTGTTCGCTGCTCATGCGCGCCGCGCCCCCAGCACGTCCTGAATCTCCGCCATCAGCTGCTCTTCCTGATAGGGCTTGATGAGATATCGGTCGACGCCGATTTCGGCGGCGCGCGCACGATGCTTCTCTCCCGAGCGCGAGGTGATCATGATGATTGGCACATTGCGGATGCGGCCGGTATTCCGCACGAAACTGGCCACTTCGAAGCCGTCGGCCCGTGGCATCTCGATATCCAGCAGGATTGCTACCGGCTCCAGCGTCTGCAGCTGCGCCATGGCATCCAGACCATCCTTGGCAGTGGCAACGCGATAGCCGTTACGGCCAAGCAGTCGCTCGGTGACACGACGGATGGTGATCGAATCGTCGACCACCAGCACCAGCGGCCGCTGATCCGATTCCTGCGTCCGCATTGCCTGGGCCACCCGGGCACGCCTGGCCCGGGCCTGTACCAGGGCGGGCGCATCAAGAATCAGAACCACACGACCATCGGCCAGGATGGTGGCGCTGCTGACCCCGTTGACCGAGCTGACCAAGGCACCGACCGCCTTGGAGACGATTTCGCGGTTGCCGAGCAACTGGTCAACCACCATCGCCGTGTAGCGTGCTCCGGCCCCCGGACCCTCCGGCGTGCGAATCAGCACGGCATGCACGGTGCGGAGGTCCTTCACCAGCGGCCGCGGCAGGCCGAGGTAGTCGCCCAGACACCGCACACGGTAGGCCTGGCCGCCATAAAGGTAAGGCGCGCCGCCTTCCCGCAGGTGACCATCCAGCGCCTCGACGCTGATCCGGACGATCCCTTCGATACTGGTCAGCGGCAGCGCGAACAGTTCGTTCGCCACATCCACCAGCAGCGCCTGTGAAATGGCCAAGGTAAGCGGCAAGCGCACCTGGAAATGCGCGCCGGCGCCGGCCTGCGCCTCTACCGACAGGGTCCCCCCGAGCTGTTTTACCTCCGAAGCCACCACATCCATGCCGATGCCGCGGCCCGCCTCCTGCGTCAACTGGCGCGCCGTACTGAACCCCGGCTCGAAAATGAATGCCACCAGATCCTCATCACTGACCTGGGCCTCTGACCGCAGCAGGCCGCGGCGGATGGCGGTATCGCGAATGGCGGCAAAATCGAATCCGCCGCCGTCGTCGCTGAGGTCCAGCAGCAACTGGCTCCCCTCACGCTGCAAGCGCACGGTGATGGTGCCAACGGGATCCTTGCCGGCCTCCGCACGCCGCTCGCCTGCCTCGATCCCATGTACCACCGCGTTGCGCAACAGATGCTCCAGCGGCGCGGTCATGCGATCCAGCACGTTGCGGTCCAGCTCGGCGTCATCACCCTCCACCACCAGCCGCACCTGCTTTCCGGTTTCCTGGGCGGCACCGCGGACCACGCGCTCGAGGCGCCCGATCTGACGCGCAAACGGCACCATCAGCGTCCCCATCAGGTGCTGTTGCACCTCGGTACTGATGCGCCCCTGCTGCAACAGCAGCGACTCCGACTCGGATACCAGGCCGTCCATGCTGTCATGCAGGGCACCGAGGTCCCCAACCGATTCGTTGAGCGCGCGCGACAGCTCTTGCATGCGCGTGTACCGGTCCATTTCCAGCGGGTCGAAATCACCGGCATACCGGTCGGCCGCGGGTGCGGGACCGGCAAGCCCGCGCGCACTGATTTGGGCATCGGTCTCGGCACCGAGCTGGCGCAACTGCTCGCGGAGTCGATCGATCGCCTGCGTCATTTCGCTCAGCTGCGTCCCCAGCCCTGTGACCTGCTCTTCCAGGCGTGACCGATAGATCGCGATCTCACCCACCTCATTGAGCATGCCGTCGAGCCGCTCAACAGGCACCCGTGCAGTCTCGCGGCGCAGCGCCGCCAAACCGGCCTGCTCGTCATCAGGCTTCCAGAACAGCAACGGATCCCATTGCGTCGGCCGCGGCGCTTCCACCGGGAGAGGCGATGCCTGCTCCGGAACCGCAGCTGCATCACCGACCGCAGACGCACGGTCGGAGGCGGCAGGGTGCTCGGCATCCGCATCGGGATCATGCCGGGGCCCCGTCTCGAGCGTCGGCTCGGGCGCCACCTCGGACGGCGGCAGCACCGCTGCCGTCGGAGCGGCATTGCCGAGGCTGTCGAGTTGCCCGTGCAACTGTTCGATATCGCCTGCGATGTGCTCCAGCAGGCTGGCGTCTGCCGCCGATCCGGGTTGCGCATCCAGCGCTTCGAGCCGGGTTTCGAGGGCGTGGGCAAGGTCGCCCATGTGACGCCACCCTGACATGCGCGCGCCGCCCTTGAGCGTGTGCAGCGCCCGTTGCAGGTCACGACGCGGCGCCTCATCGAAGGGCGCGGCGCGCCAGCGTGTCATCGCGGCATCGATCCCCTCCAGCAGCTCCGCTGCCTCAGCCGAGAAGATATCCAGCAGTTCACTGTCCGCCACTTCGGCTGCGGCAATCACCGGCAGCGCCTGCGCAACCGCTGGCGTCGCGCGCCGGGCAATTTCACATTCCGCCAGCACGGCATCGGTATCGGGAATTCCGCCCTCGGCGATGGCGTCCAGCAGGCCATGAAGGCTGTCCGTCACCTCGCCCAGCCGGACGTACAACCCGGTGGGGGCGCCGGCACCCCCATGATCGGCCACCTGGCTTTCCAACTGCTGGGCGATCTCCCCCAGCGCAGCCAGCCCCGCCACCCGCGCACTGCCCTTGAAGGTGTGCAGAATCCGCTTGGCGTCGGCCTGCACCTCCACACTTGCCGGTTCCCGCGCACCCCGCTGCACCACGGCATCCAGCGCTTCGAGCAACTCGCGGGCCTCATTGAGAAAGATCTCCTGCACTTCCGCATCAAGATCAGCCTGATCGTCATCCCCCGCAGCGACCGCCCCCCCGTCCACCACGGGCGGCGGTGCCTGAAGCGTCTCAATGACGATGACGTCATCCGGCGCCACGCCGGCAGCCGATGCCTCGCCGAATGAGAGGTCTTCGGCCACCGACACATCGCCGACGTCGAGTTCACTCGCCGGTTCCGGTTCGGGTTCCGGTTCGGGTTCGGGTCCGGGCGCATCGTCGAGCCCCCCGTCTTCGGGCACCGGCACCGCCCCTTCGGCAAGCGCGTCCGGCAACACCGCGTTCGGATCCAGGGCATCAATCCGCTGCAGCAGCCCCGCTTCCTCCGGGGTGAGCTGACCGTCCCGGAACGCGTCAAGCTGCTGGTAAAAGCCCTCGACAACACCCATCAGCTGAGCAAAGAACCCGGCCGAAGGCGCTGGCGCGTCGGCGCAGGCCAGCAGTTTTTTCTTGAGTGCGACTGTGCTTGCCGAAAATACGGTCGCACGTGCCATCACGGCGGCACCGGCAAGGGTGTGCAGCAACTTGTCGATGGCCTCCAGCGCGCCTTGCCGCCCCGGCGCCTGCGACCATGCCTGCACCTGCTCCTCCAGACGATTGACGGCCGTCAGCGCCTCCATCGAGAAGATGTCGGCCAGCTCCTGATCGGCCGGGCTGATGCCGGCTTCCGGCAATGTGGCCACCTGCGCCCTGACCTGCTCCAGCCAGGGTTGGGCGTCCTGCTCGGCCGCTTCGGTGCTGCCTGCCGCCGCAACCCCATCGGCAAGATAGGGCACCACCGCGGTGAGCAGCGCGCGTCCGCTGTCGGATATCCCCTGATCGAGCTGTCTGAGCGTCCCCAGCCAGCGCTCCACTGCGGCACTGATTTCGGATACCGCAGGCGCCCCGGCCACGGCCGCTGAACCCCGAAGGGTGTGAAAAGCGCGGACCACTCCGTCGGGGGGCGCGCTGGCGCTGCCATCGGCGAGCCAGCCACTGACCTCGGCAAGCCTCTCGGTGGCATCCTCACGAAATACGGTGACGGTTTCCGGCTCGACCAGCTCGTGTCCGGCCGCCAGGTGCTGGGCATCGGCGATCAGTGGCTCCAGCAGCGCCGGTGGCGGCTGGTCATCGCGGAAACCGCGAATCAGGTCCGGCAGCAGCACCTGGGCCCGCTCGATCAGGTCGATGATCGCGGGCGTGATCTCGAGCGCCCCGTCAAGGCAATGATTGAGCAGATTTTCGACCGCCCAGCCAAACGCCCCGATACCGGTCGCACCGGCCATGCGTCCCGAGCCCTTGAGCGTGTGGAAGGCCCGCCGGATGGTGACGAGGGTGTCGCCGGTATCCGGCTGCCGTCCCCAACGCGCCACCGCGGCGGACAGCGTCGCACTGACCTGCTCCGCCTCTTCCAGAAAGATGTCGCGAATCTCGGGGTCCGCCACTTCCGCAGGCGCTGGGGCCGGCGTGCCAACAGGGGACGGGACCGGCTCAGGTGATGGCGCCGGTGCTCCAACCGTCCCTTCGTCAGGCTCGACTTCCAGCCGGTCGACGAACCCGCTGAAGTCATCCAGGCGGGTGTCGGCATCCGGCAGTTCGTCGCGCAGCGCTTCCAGGTAAAACTCCAGCGCGGTAACGGCGTCGGCAAACCGCTCGGCCAACGCTGGCTGCGCCTGCAGGGAGGGCAGGGTCTGCTCCGCCAACCGCATCAGCAGCGGTTGCACCAGACTGACCGCACGTGCCTCCCCGATCACGTTGAGCGCGGCGCGCACCTCGCCCATCAGGCGGGCGGCTTCCGCACGCTGCGCGGTACCCCCTTCCGCCAGCAGGGCGGACGACAGGGACTTGAAACGGGCGAGGTCGACCATCGATTCGCGCAGCAGGGCGAGCCGCCCGCGCCGCAGGTCCTCGCTGTGCGGCACCCGATCCTCGATCTCGACACTGACCAGTCCGCCACGCGCTGCATTGAACTGCCGGAACAGCGCTTGCTCAAGGCTGTGCTCGGTCCGCAGCAGCGCGGTCGCCAACTCCATCCACGGCCACTGATGGGCATCCTCCGGCAGCGACTCCAGCGCCGACGCCTGGTTACTCAAGGCCCGCGACAGGCTTGGCTGCCCCAACGTCGACAGCGTGCCCGCGAGGCGCCGCATCCGCCCCGCGGTGTCGCCATGCGCCTGGTACTGGCGCGTCCGCACCATCAGGTCGATGGCATCCTCGATATCGCGAAAATCGCGGTGCAACTCTTCGGCCACCCGTGCCAGCAGCTGCGTGTTGGGGCCGTGCAGGCGGCCACGGATCTGCTCCAGCTGCCCTTCCGCCGGGAGGTAGGTGGCGAGGCGATAGGCCTGTCGCAACGCCTGCACCCGCGGCCCACGGCCGCGCGAACGCCCCACGAAGAACAGCAACTGCAGCGCCAGCGGCCCCTGCTGCGCAACGGCCGCTGCCTCTCCCGCCGCTGCGAGCAGTTTCAACTGCTGGCCACAGGCGCCCATCAGCCGCTTGAGCTCGATGGCGTCCTCAAGGCTTTGGCTGAGCAGGGCCTCGATGACCGCTGCGAAAATGCGCCACAGGGCATGCAACTCGGACTCCTGCACGCTCTGCGCGATCTGCTCGGCGGCGCGCCCCATCCGTTTGAGCCCGGTTTCGGCGTCGGGCTGCCGCCGTACATAGGCCAGCAGCGCGGCCTGGAACAAGGGCAGCAACTTGCGCGCGTAAGCCTGAGACAGCGCAGGGCCGGTCGGCGCCCGGAACGGCAGGCCCAAGCCCACCGCCTCCATCTGCGAGACGAACAGCGCGGACTCGGTTGCCAGGGGGCGCCCCATGGCCAGCCGCAATTCGTTGATCAACGGCTGCAGCACCAGCACGCAGTCTTCGCGCCCCTGGCTGACGACTTCCAGGTAATCGGCCAGTTGAACGCAGCCCCCGAGCAGTGCCGAACAGGCCGCCTCGAGATCCTGCGCACCACCGTCGATCACCGCTTCCAGCGCCGCGCGCATGTCGCCCAGCGCAATCTGCAAACCAGGGAACTGCAGCAGGCCGGCGATCCCGTACAGGTCCCGCAGCTCGTCGCGCGCCTGCGTCAGGACCTCGGCAGGCCGATCATGGTCGGCGAACTGCTCGATAGCGTGGCGGGCGCGCTCCAGACTGCGTTCGAACTCAAGGCGCGCCGGCATCAGGCTGTGCGCAGGAAATGAGCTCGAACGTGCGGTCATGGGCCTATCCTTACCAGCCGGCCTGCCGGAACGTATCGGTGCGCGCCAGCTTGTGAAGACTGATCACGCGCCACTGCCGCCCCTCGCGCAGGAAGCCACCCAGTTCCAGCGGCTGCAGCGCGTCCAGCTCGGCAGGAGCAGGCGGGTGCTGGTCCTGCGGCAGAAACTGGCGATAACCCACCACTTCGTCGACCAGAAATCCCACCGGCAGGCGCTCCGCGTTGAGCACCAGCATCCGCTGCAAGCGTCCCGGCTGCGCCGCATGCCCCCCCAACAGGGTCTGCAGATCGACCACGGTCACCAGTCCGCCACGAACGTTGGCCAGGCCCAGCAGCCAGGCTCGCGCGTTCGGGACACGCGTGAAGGTGGGCGGTGGAATCACTTCGCGGACTTCCTCGCGGGGCACCAGAAGCCAGTCCTGCCCGATGCGAAAGCCGAGCCCGGTCCATTGCTCCGCCTGTCCGGCGGCCACGTCCAGTCGCGCCGCCCGCAGGCTGCCGTCGAGCCGCAGCAGCAGCTCGAAGGGGTCGTCTCGCCAGGCTCGCAGCGCGGCGCTCATGGGCGCAATCAGACGCTCACATGGGCGCGCACGGCGCCGATGAGTTCGTCGCGCGTGAAGGGCTTGGTGAGATACTCGTCGGAGCCGACGATCCGACCGCGCGCGCGGTCGAACAGGCCATCCTTCGACGAAAGCATCACCACGGGCGTCCGCGCGTACCGGGGATTGCCCTTGATCAGGGCACAGGCCTGATAACCGTCCAGTCGCGGCATCATGATGTCGATGAAGATCAGGTCCGGCGGGGCGTCGGCAATCCGCGCCAGGGCCTCGAATCCGTCCTGAGCGGTGACAACGGTATAGCCCTCACGGGTGAGCAGGGTTTCGGCGGTGCGTCGAATGGTCTGACTGTCATCGACCACCATCACCGTCGCCCTGTGCTGCGTCGCGTCTCCCACCTGGTGGGCCTCCCCATCGCCTTGCTGAGATTGGACGCGGCTTTGTAACACACTCCATCGAACAGCCTCCACAGCACCGGAAGGACTGCGCCGACCCCGCTGCGGACGAATCGTTACACTGCGAGCTGTCCCGCCCCGAAGCGAGCTGTCGCATGCAAAACCCCGTGCCCCGTTTGGTGACCGCCCATACCGGACCTCTGCTCTCCCTGGAGACCCGACTGCTGGAGCGAACGACCGACATCGAGGCCTGGTTCCGCCGTCAGTGGCAGTCGACACCGCCCCCCTTCTATTCATCGGTGGATCTGCGCAATGCGGGCTACAAGCTAGCACCTGTGGATACCAATCTGTTCCCGGGCGGCTTCAACAACCTAAACGACACGTTCGAATCGCTCTGTGTGCAGGCACTGAAGACCGCTTTGCAGCGGGTCTGTCCGAGCGCTCAGGGGCTGGTGCTGGTGCCCGAAAACCACACCCGAAACCCCTATTACCTGGAAAGCGTGGCAACGCTTTTCGGCCTGATCCAGAAAGCGGGCTACCGCGTTCATATCGGCTCGCTGATCCCTGATCTCACCGAGCCGCGCGAGATCACGCTGGAACTGTCGGGCCGCACGCTCCTGCTGGAACCCCTGCTGCGTGAGGGGGATACGGTGCGGGTTGCCGATTTCACACCCTGTGCGGTCCTGCTCAATAACGATCTCTCGGGCGGCGTGCCACCGATCCTGCAGGGGCTGCGACAGGACGTGCTGCCCCCCGTTGGCCTGGGCTGGCACGCGCGCAAGAAATCACAGCACTTCGGCTTTTACCGCGAAACCGCACGCGAGCTGGCCGAAGTCCTCGCGCTCGACCCCTGGCTGATCGACCCCATGTTCCGCAACTGTGGCCAGATCAACTTCATGAAGCGTGAAGGCGAAGAATGCCTGATCAGCAACGTGGAACTGCTGCTCAACGATCTGCGGGAGAAGTACCGGGAGTACGACATCCCGCATGACCCCTTCGTGATCGTGAAGTCCGACGCGGGCACTTACGGTATGGGCGTGATGACGGCGCGATCGGCCGATGACGTCCGCGAAATGAACCGGCGCGCCCGCAGCCACATGGCCAGCGCCAAGGACGGCAGCGAGGTGACCGGCGCCATCATCCAGGAAGGCGTCCCCACCTTCGAGCGGCTGGGCACCGATCAGGCGGCCGCCGAGCCGGTGGTCTACATGATCGACCAGTTCGTGGTGGGTGGCTTCTACCGCCTCAACAGCCGCCGCGGCACCGATGAAAACCTCAACGCCCCCGGCATGCGCTTCGAACAGCTGGCCTTTGATCAGTGCTGCGGACACCCTGACCCAGACGCCGGGCCCGACGAGCGGCCGAACCGTTTCTATGCCTATGGCGTGATCGCCCGGCTGGCCGCACTGGCAGCAGCGAGGGAGGTCCAGGCGGTCGCCGAGCTGGTCCCTGCCGCCGCCGCCTGACCGGCACACGCCCACACCATCGCCTCGGGGGAGCGCGCATGAGCACACGGGAGCATTGGGGCAGTCGTTTCGGATTCATCATGGCCGCCGCAGGGTCGGCGGTCGGCCTTGGAAACATCTGGCGCTTCCCCTACATCACGGGTGAGAACGGCGGGGGGGCCTTCCTGGTGATCTACCTCGGCATCGTGATCGGCTTCGGCCTGTCGCTGATGATGGCGGAGATGCTGGTCGGCCGCAGCGCACAGCGAAATCCCGTCGGTGCGTTCCGCCAACTGGGCGGCAAGGGCTGGCCCCTGGTGGGGTTTCTGGGCGTGCTCACCGGCTTCGTCATCCTGTCCTTCTACATCGTCGTGGCGGGATGGACCCTCTCCTACATCGGCCAGATGGCGCGTGGGCTGCTGCACAGCCGCGACCCGGCCGTGCTGGGCTCAGCGTTCGAGGGCTTCGTGGCCGATCCCTGGCGTCCGCTGGCCTATGCCGCGGTGTTCATGGTGCTGGTGGCCTGGGTGGTGACCGGCGGCATCAGTCGCGGCATCGAGCGCGCCAATCGATGGTTGATGCCGATCCTTTTCTTGCTGCTGCTGGTGCTGGTGACCCGGGCTCTGACGCTACCAGGCGCCGCACAGGGCATGGCGTTCTATCTCACGCCCGACTGGTCGAAAGTGGATGGCGGCACCTTTTTTGCTGCGATCTCGCAGGTCTTCTTCTCCTTCTCCATCGGCATGGGCACCATGCTCACCTACGGCTCCTACCTGTCGCTCCGCGAAAATCTCCCGCGATCCGCATTGACCGTGGGGGCGCTGGACTGTCTGGCGGCCTTTCTGTCGGGGCTGATGGTGATTCCGGCGGTGTTCGCCTTCGGGTTCTCTCCCAGCGCCGGCCCGGGACTGACCTTCATCACTCTGCCCGCGGTGTTCGCGGCACTGCCCGGGGGCGATCTGTTCGGCATGCTGTTCTTCACGCTGCTGGCCATTGCAGCGCTGACCTCCGCAGTCTCGATCCTGGAGCCGCTGGTGTCCTACGTCATCGACGAACACGGTCTGCCACGCCGCGTGGTGGTGGCCGGGGCCTCCGTGGTGTGCTTCCTGCTGGCGGTCCCTGCGTCGCTATCCTTCGGTCCCTGGTCGGAGGTCACCGTATTCGGCAAGACCTGGTTCGACCTGATGGATTTTCTCGCCAATAACCTGATGCTGCCGGTGGGCGGATTGCTCACGGCGCTGTTCGTCGGCTGGGTCTGGGGGCGCCCGGCGCTCACCGCGCTGTCCAACGAGCACCAGTTGCATCAGCCCTGGGCCGTGGCCTGGCTGTGGATTCTGCGGGTGGTGGCGCCGGTGGCCATTACCTGGATTCTGATCACCAATCTGTCCTGAGCTGCCGCATGGATGCCTTCTTTGCCCTGCTGTCCGCCATCAATGCCGTGCTGCTGTCGGTACCGGTACTGCTGACGCTGCTGGGCGTCGGCATCCTGTTCACGGTCTGGAGCGGTTTCTGCCAGTACCGCTCCCTCACGCACGGGGTGCGCCTGATCAGCGGACGCGGCCCGCATCGCGGGGAGGGCACCGGCGTGCTCTCGCACTTCCAGGCCCTGTCGGCCGCACTGTCGGCAACGGTGGGCCTCGGCAACATCGGTGGCGTTGCCATCGCCGTCAGCCTGGGGGGGCCGGGTGCCGTCTTCTGGATGTGGATGGTGGGGCTCGCGGGCATGGCGATCAAAACCGCCGAAGTCACCTTGTCGATGCTCTATCGCGATACCACCCAACCGGATCATCCGCTCGGCGGGCCGATGATGGTGGCCCGCCAGGGACTGTCCCGCCTGCCGGGCATGGCGCGGCTTGGCGCGGTGATCGGCGCGCTGTTCTGCCTGCCCCTGATCCTGTTCGGCATCACCGGCGGCAACATGTTCCAGGCGTGGAACGTCGCCGAGATCTCCCGGGCCTACTTCGGTGTACCGCCGTGGATCAGCGGCCTGGTGATGGCGCTGCTGGTGGCAGCGGTGATCCTGGGCGGCATTCGCCGCATCGGCCGCATCACCGGCACGCTGGTGCCGGTGATGTGCGGGCTGTACATGCTGGCGGCCATCGCAGTCCTGGTGGTGGAGCGCGAACAGCTGCCAGCCCTGTTCCGGCTGATCTTCACCGCCGCGTTTCAGCCGGCTGAAGCGGCCGGCGCCTTCCTGGGAGCCGCCACCGGGACGGCCTTCATCTTCGGCATGAAACGGGCCCTGTTCTCCTCGGAAGCCGGCTTGGGCTCGGCACCGATCGCCCACGCTGCCGTCAAGACACGGGAGCCCGTGACCGAAGGGGTGGTCGCCGGCCTGGAACCTTTCATCGACACGCTGGTGGTCTGCACGCTGACGGCACTGGTGATTCTGGTCAGCGGCGTCTGGAACCGCGGTGCCGAAGCGCACTGGATCACCCCACCCCAACTGGTGGCACAGAGCGATGGCCGCTGGGTCCCGGACCGGGTGCAGTTGCCGGAGCAGCAGAGCACGCTCAAGACCGGTGACCCGGTGTTTCTGGTGGTTCGCGATCAGGATCAGCCTCGGCAGCGGCTGTTCGGCGAGGTCACCGACAACGGCGGCATCGCCTGGCGCCCCCTGACGGCCGATGCTCCGCAGCTCGCCGAGCCCGGACTGTTCGCCGACTACCCGGCGGCCACGCTCACGGCCAAGGCCTTCGATGCGGCCCAGCCCGGACTCGGACGTTGGCTGGTGGTGATCACCGTATGGTTGTTCGCCGTCTCCACCATGATCACCTGGAGCTACTACAGCGAACAGGGGCTGATCTATCTCGCCGGCACCCGGGCGGTGAAACCGTTTCGTGTGCTCTGGTGCGGGCTGATATGGGTCACCTGCCTCGGCTTCATCCGTACCGACGTCGAGCTGGACACGCTCAGCACCATCGCGCTCGGTTTCATGCTCATCATCAACCTACCGATGATGGTGGCCCTGGGGCCGGTGATGATCCGCGCGTACAAGGATTACTTCCGTCGGCTGTCCCCTGACCCGGATGCGGGACAATACGGTTCCGAACCCCGACGCTGACGTCCCCTTGACCCCTTCCGACACCACAGCCGCTCACGCACGCACCGCCCGCACCGGCGTGCTGCTGATCAATCTCGGCACGCCCGATGCGCCCACCGCCCCGGCCATCCGACGCTACCTGCGCCAGTTTCTTTCGGACCGGCGTGTGGTCGAGGTGCCGCGACCGCTGTGGTGGCTGCTGCTGAACCTGCTGATCCTGCCTTTCCGGCCGCGCAAGCTGGTGACGGCCTACGGCGCCGTCTGGGGGACTGACGGATCCCCGCTGCTCACGATCGGCCGCGCCCAGCAAAGCGGGCTGCAGGCAGCGCTGGGCCCCGATATCCCTGTGGCCCTCGCCATGACCTATGGCGAACCCTCGTTGGCGAGGGCACTCGCCGACTTGCGGGCGGCCGGCGTGCAGCGACTGCTGGCCCTGCCGCTGTACCCCCAGTATTCGGCGACCACCACCGCCGCTGCCATGGACGCGCTGTATCGACTGCTGATGCGGGAGCGGTTCCCGCCTGCGCTGCGAATGGTGCGCGACTATCACGATGATCCGGGGTATATCGCAGCCCTCGCCGCCAGCGTGCGCGCGCACTGGGCACGTCACGGCGAAGGCACGCATCTGCTGATGTCGTTTCACGGCATCCCCCAGCGCAACCTGCATCTCGGCGATCCGTACTACTGCCACTGCCACAAGACCGCGCGGCTGCTGGCCGACGCCCTGTCACTCACCGAGGACCGCTGGAGTCTGAGCTTCCAGAGCCGCCTGGGCCGCATGCCCTGGCTGCAACCGTATACCGACGACCGCATCCGCAGCCTGGCTGAGGACGGCTGCAAACAACTGGATGTGATCTGCCCGGGCTTCTCCGCCGACTGCCTGGAGACCCTGGAAGAAGTGTCGATCGGCTATGACCACCTGTTTCGCGAGGCCGGCGGTGAGGCCCTGCGCTACATCCCCGCGCTCAATGCCGAAGAGGTCCATCTGAAGGCGCTGGAAGGCTTGGTGCGAACCCATCTGCAGGGCTGGCCCCTGCGCTCGGAATCGAACACTGTCATTCAAGAACGTCTGGCACGGGTCGCCGCGTCACAGGGCGACGCCGGGCGCGAATGACGGGGCACTCAGAGCGTGTGAAAAAATCGAACGCCGACGGGGGCGTGCGACGGAGGGCGCAGCAGGCAGGCGCTTTTTTACCTGCTCTCAGCGCTGATGAAGCTCCACATGCCCTGCCCGCTCGCCAGCGCGCGCCGGCCGTAGCGCGTAGACGATCCGCGCGCCCGGAATGCCCTTGGCCTCGATGAACTGCTGCACCTGCTGGACCCGCTGCGCCATGCGACTCGAGTCGCCCCGCGCCCCGGTGGTCAGGCCGACGAGCTCGACGTAGTAGTCGGCACTCGCCTCCAGCCCGGCCCGCACCGTCTCCAGGGCTTCCAGCAATGCAGCGCCATCCATGTCGGCGCTTTCGCCGAACGCCACATCGGCCACTCGACTGCGAGCGCTCAGCGTCGTCGGCCGAGCCCGCAGCGGCGGCGGCGGAACCGGCACGGCCCGCGGCGCGACTGACGGCACCGCCGCCGGTCGCGGCGACGGAATGCGTTCCGCCACTGCCACGGCCAACGGAACAGGCCGGGGCGTCGACACCGGTGCCACACGGGCCGTCACGGTGGGCGCCGACGCAACAACCTGACGGGGTGCCGTTACCGTCCTCGCCATCGGTCGTGCAGGCGGCATCGCCGCCAGTACGGCACGCGGCGCCAGGGTCGGCACGGTGGCTGCCATCACGGTCGGCCGCCGCAGCACAGGGCTGGGAGCGCCCGCCACGCGGGGCGGTGCCGGGGGAGACACTGGCGCTGACGCCACGGCAGTCACGCTGCAACCGGCCGCATTGACCAGCGCACCGAGCGGCGAACCGTCGCAACGGTCAATGCCGTCGGCAACACCGTCGAAATCACTGTCGATGGCGCACCCGTAACGATCCACCCGTGCGCCGGGCGGGGACATCGGACAGTGGTCCAGGAGATCGGCCACCTGGTCCCCATCCTCATCATCATTGCCGGAGCACCCGAAGCCATCGACGGTAGCGCCGGGCGGGGTATAGAGGCAGAGGTCTCGGGTATCGTCGACGCCATCCCCATCGCCGTCGACGATGTAGCCAACACCCGCAGCAGCGAGCGCGGCGGAGGGCAGCATCACAAGCCAGGGCAGAAGGCGGACGCGCATCAGGCCGAATCGGTCATTGGTCGACAAGGCTCAAGCCTACGCGCGACACTGCAACGGAGCAAGCGCGAAATCACTCCACCCACTGCAGCTCGACACGTCGGTTGCGGGCACGCCCGGCTTCAGTGTCGTTGGAGGCTGCAGGGCGCGTTTCACCGTAGGCATCCGCCTGAATGCGATCCGCCGGAACACCGAGCTTGATCAGGTAATCGCGCACGCTCCGCGCGCGCCGCTCAGACAGCGCCTGGTTGTAGCCTTCGGTGCCCATCCAATCGGTGTGCCCGGCCAACGCAAGGCGTCGGTCGCGATCGGAATCCAGGCGCTCACGAATCACCCGCACCGCAGCCTGCAGTTGCGCCTTGGCGAAATCGGTCAGGTGGTGGGCATCAAACGGGAAAGTGATCGGATCGAACCCCTTGGCGGGCACCGGTGGCGGCGGACAGCCATCAGCGTCGACAGCAAGCCCCGCAGCGGTGTCAGGGCAGCGATCCCGGTCGTCCGGCACCCCGTCACCGTCGGCATCCCCGACCGGCAACGGTTTGGCCACCGGCACCGCTTCCGGAGTGGGGGTCGGATCGGCGCCCAGGGGCACGACCAGCCCCAGTCGCACCACCGCCTCCTCGAACGGCGAGCCGGCCCCGATATCCTGCGCATCCAGCCAGCGGTAGCGGAGGTCACCCCGCAAGCCAAGGTCCGCACGACCGAGCGAGAACGACTTGAAGAACCCCACCCCGGCCGCCCCGAAGGCATCAGTGGAATCGAGACCGCTGGTGCCTTCCTCGGTTTCCAGCCACCCCGCGCCAAGACTGAAATAGGGCGAGAAGGACTCACCGCGCGCGTAGTAGTAGAGCACCGACAGTTCACCGCCCTGCTCTTCCCACTCGGGACCGCCCGGGCGACGGGCATCAAACTGGTTGTGAAAGCCGCTGAACTCCAACCCCCAGAAGCGGTTGAACGATTTGCCGACGCTCAGCCAGTACCCGTCGCCGCCTTCGCTGTCGCGGCTGTCGTCTTCGAAAACGTAACTGCCGCCGACCGAGATGTAGGGACGCGTGTCGACCGCGGTGTCGACATCGGAGGCGGACACCGAGGCCGCCGCCAGCAACGCCGCAAGGCCCGCCACGCTGAGAGAGATCCGGTTCATGTGCGTCCCCTGGCCCCCGACGAGGCCGCTCCGTTGTTTTGGACCGTATTATAGGGGGGGCGGGGGTTCAACTCCCGAAATGCAACAAGAATCTGAAATTCCCTACATTTTCCCGCTCACGCCGAACCAGGAGCGTCTGTGTCCAGTCTTCTTGCCGAGTACGGCCTGTTCGCCGCCAAGGCCTTCACCCTGCTGATCGTGATTGTCCTACTGCTGGGGGCGCTGGCCGCGACCATCCGTGCGGCGCGACAACCGGGGCCGGGCGAACGCCTGGAAATCACCAACCTCAACGCGCGATATCGCCGCCTTGGCGACGCCATCAAGGCCGAGACCAGCAGCACAGCTGAACGCAAGCAGCTGCGTAAGACCCGGAAGGCGGAGCAGAAGAAGCGCCAGAAAAGCAAGCCACCCGAAGTTCGCGCCCGCATTTTCGTGCTCGACTTCGACGGCGACCTGCGCGCCAGCGCGACGGAGGCCCTGCGAGAAGAGATCAGCGCCATCGTACAGGTCGCCCGCCCCGGCGACGAAGTGCTGCTGCGACTGGAATCCGCAGGCGGACTGGTGCACGCCTACGGCCTAGCAGCAGCACAGCTGCAGCGCCTGCGGGCCCGCGAGTTGAAACTGACGGTGGCGGTTGACCGCGTCGCCGCCAGCGGCGGCTACATGATGGCCGCCGTGGCCGATCACATCGTGGCCGCCCCCTTTGCCATCCTGGGTTCCATCGGCGTGGTTGCGCAACTGCCAAACCTCCACCGACTGCTCAAGAAGCACGATGTCGACGTTGAACTGCATACGGCGGGGGCCTACAAGCGCACCCTCACCGTGTTCGGCGAGAACACCGAGGCCGGGCGCAGCAAGTTCCGGGAGGAACTGGAACAGACCCATGGACTGTTCAAGCAGTTCATCAGCGAGCACCGGCCCGCGGTCTCGGTCGAGCAGGTGGCCACAGGTGAGCATTGGTATGGCACTCAGGCGCTGACGCTGAACCTGGCCGACGAACTGCTGACCAGCGACGACTGGCTGCTCAAATGGGTCGACAAGGCCGACCTGCTGCATCTGACGTTCCGGCAGCCACAGGGCTTGGCGGAGCGTCTCTCGTCGGGTCTCATCCGCATGGGGCTTGGATTGCGCCAGGGCGCCGAAGCTGCCCTGCGCCCCCCTGCCTCGCTACATTGATGCATCGAACTTGCGACTGACATTGCGGTCACATCGCGCATCCCCCTATCACGCCTATTGAAGGACCCTCCTCATGACGCTGTCTTTGAAGAACAAGATCCTGGCACCGCTGGCGGCTTCCGCAGCGCTGGTGACCGCAGCCTGCATCATGTCCAGCACCCCGGAACCCGCCCAGGCACAGCTGCCGGCGGTCGCACCGCAGCAGGGCGCCCTGCCCTCGCTGGCCCCGATGCTGAAGCAGGCCATGCCGGCCGTGGTGAACATCTCGGTGAAGATGGCCGCACCGGACCCGGCCAATTCGCCGTTCGGCCCCTTCATGGAGGATCCGATGTTCCGTCGGTTCTTCGGCATTCCCGACCAGGTGCCCGAGCGCGAGGCGCAGTCCATCGGCTCTGGCGTGATCGTCGACGCCAAGAAGGGCTACGTGATCACCAACAATCACGTGGTCGACAAGGCGGACACGATCAAGGTGCGGCTCAACGATGACCGTGAATTCGATGCCGAACTGATCGGCAAGGATCCCGATACCGACATCGCGGTGCTCAAGATCAAGGCAGATCGCCTGATCGCCCTCCCCGTGGCCGACTCCGACCAGCTGCAGGTCGGCGATTTCGTCGTCGCCATCGGCTCCCCCTTCGGCCTGCGCCAGACCGTCACCAGCGGCATCGTGTCCGGTCTGTCGCGCCAGACCGGCATCAGCGAGGGCGGCTACGAAGACTTCATCCAGACCGACGCGTCGATCAACCCCGGCAACTCCGGCGGGGCCCTGGTGAACCTGCGCGGCGAGCTGGTGGGCATTCCGTCCAACATCCTGTCCCGCTCTGGCGGCAACATCGGCATCGGGTTTGCCATCCCCACCAACCTGGCGCGCAACGTGATGAGCCAGCTCATCGAGTTCGGCTCGGTGCAGCGGGGCCGCATCGGGGTCACCGGGCAGGACCTCACCACCGATCTCGCCAAGGCCTTTGGTCTCGACAGCACCCGTGGCGCACTGGTCACCCAGGTGCTGCCGGATTCCCCGGCCGAGAAGGCGGGTATCAAGGCGGAGGACGTGATCGTCGGCATCAACGGCAAGGCTATTCGTGATTTCGCCGAGCTGCGCAATCAGGTCGGCCTGCTGCGTGTCGGCGACACCGTGGAACTGGACGTGTTGCGCAGCGGCAAGCGGCGCACCATCAAGGTGGAAATCGGCGCCAATCAGGAGGTGGTCGCGGAGGGGCAGAGCCTGAGCCCCCGGCTCGAAGGCGCACAGTTCGGCCCGCCCAGCGATGCCGCGCGCCGCGCCGGCATCGAAAACGGTGCCATGGTGACGACGCTGGATCCGCGCTCGGTAGCGGCGCGCACCGGGCTGCGCGAGGGCGACATCATCATCGGGGTCAACCGCCGCGCGGTGAAGGATGTCGCCGACCTGCAGGCCCGCCTCAAGGAAGCCGGCAAGGGTGAGCTCCTGCTGCACATCCGCCGCGGCCCCGGCGCGCTGTTCCTGCTGGTGCAGTAACCGGAAACCGGACCGCCCACGGTCCGGATAGGCGATACCCGGCGGCGGCCGTATACTGACGGCCGCCGCTTTTTATTTGGCCGCCATGCTCGAAGCTGAACTCAACCAGTTGGAAGAACGGGTTCAACGCCTGACCACCGGATACCGGCAGTCGCGTCTGGAACTCAAGCGTGCTCTGCAGGAACGTGACCGCCTGTTGGCGCTCAACGGCGAATTGCGGCGACGCATCGAGGCCATCGTCGAGCGCGTACGCACCCTGGAAACCAGCCCAGAAGCCGAGGCCGGATCCGATGTCCCCGTGTCTGACGACGCGACTCCCGAGGAGGACCTGCTGCGATGACCGCATCCAAACCGGCGGACCCCTTGAGCATCACGGTGCGCATCATGGGCAAGGAGTACACCGTGGCCTGCCCCCCTGAGGAACATGAGGCGCTGGTCCGTTCGGCGGATTATCTCAACGAGCGGATGACCACCATCCGGCGTCGCGGCAAGGCACTGGGTGCAGAGAAAATCGCCGTCATGGCCGCCCTCAATCTGGCGCGAGAATTGTTGGAGGCCCGGGGTGCCGAGGGCGTGGCCCCTGCCGATGAGTCGGCGCTGACGCGCGTTCGTCAGCTGCGACTCGAAATCGACTCCACCTTGGCGCTGGAATAGCGATACACTGCACGTGGTGTCTCCTGCAGTGTTCGACAAGGGCTCCCAACCCCTTGAGCCTATTTGCAAAACCCCGGGAGTCGATCGGCGCTGGGCGTGCAGGCCCGCAGTGTTCAGCGGGAAGCCCGAAAGCGTGGTGACGCACCCACTTGAGACGACGTCTCAAGGTGACAGAGCCCATGACGGCACCGGCGGGAGACACCTCTGATTCCAAGGCACGCCTGCGCGCCCGCTTGCGGGCCGCGCGGCGGGGCCTGCCCCCCCGGGCACGCCGACTTGCCGCACACCGGGCGGCGCGGCGTCTGTTGGCGATACGGAAACTGCGCCGATACCGACACTGGGCGCTCTACCTGCCGCATGGCGCGGAACTCGACACCCTGCCGCTTGCACGCGGCCTGTGGCGCCGCGGCGCACAAGTCCATGTTCCGGTGATCCTGCCGGACCACCGGCTGCGCTGGGTGCTATGGCACCGCCACACACCCCTGATCACGGCCGAACATCGCATCCGTCGTCCGGCACGCGCCGCACCCGCCCGCCGATCGCGGCAGTTGCAGGTCATGGTGCTGCCGGTGGTGGGATTCGACCCTCGGGGGACCCGCCTGGGCGCCGGAGGCGGTTACTATGACCGGATTCCGGCAGCCCTTTCGCACCGTCCGTTGCGTGTGGGATATGCCCATGCCGCCCAGGAAGTCGCGCAGCTGCCCCGCGATCCCTGGGACGTTCCCCTTGACTGCATCGTGACCGACCGGAGCCTGCTGTGGCCTATTGGCTGATGAAATCGGAACCCGACACGTTCTCCATTGATGACCTGGCCGCCCGGCCGGGCCGCCGTGAGCCCTGGGACGGCGTGCGCAACTACCAGGTGCGCAACATGTTCCGCGATCAGATGAAGGTGGGGGACCTGGCGTTCTTCTACCATTCCAACTGTGAGGTGCCGGGCATCTACGGCGTCATGAGCATCGACAGCACCGCCTATCCGGACCCCACCCAGTTCGAGCGCGGCCACCATCACTACGACCCCAAGAGCCGCCCCGATGAGCCGCGCTGGCTGCTGGTGGACGTGAAGTACAAGCGCAAGTGGAAGCGCCCGGTGAGCCTCGCCACCCTGCGGGACAACGAGGCCACCCTGGCCGGCTTTCAGGTGATTGCGCGGGGCAACCGGCTGTCCGTGGTGCCGGTGCGTCCGGAGCACTGGACCTTCATCTGCGAGCTGGCCGGCGAAAAGCCCTGATCGGCGGGCCTCAGGTGCCGAGGAACAGCGCGTAGGCCGGGTTGTCGGTCTCTTCCCAGTAGCGATAGCCGAGGGCATCGAGGGAGGCCCGACACTCCCGCCACTCTCCGCGTGGCACCTGCAGGCCGCAGAGCACACGGCCATAAGCGGCCCCATGGTTGCGGTAATGGAACAGGGAAATGTTCCACCGGCTGCCGATGGCGCCGAGAAAATCCAGGCAGGCGCCGGGACGCTCGGGAAACTCGAAGCGAAACAGCCGCTCGTCGGCGAGATCGGGCGCGCGCCCGCCCACCATGTACCGCACGTGTACCTTGGCCATTTCGTTGGCGGACATGTCGACCACCGGATAGCCGTGGCCCCGCAAGCTTTCGAGCAGCGCCGATCGCTCCCGTTCACCCTCGCTCAGGCGTACCCCGACGAACACGTGCGCCGCCGCCGCCCCACTGAAGCGGTAGTTGAACTCGGTGATCCCGCGCCGCCCCAGCTCCCGCAGAAAGCGTTTGAAACTGCCCGGCTTTTCAGGAATGGTGACCGCCATCAGCGCCTCGGCGTTGTCGCCCAGCTCGGCACGCTCGGCGATATGCGCCAGGCGGTCGAAGTTGACGTTGGCGCCGGACACGGTGGCCACCAAAGTCTGTCCCTGCACACCATGGGCCAGCACCCATTTCTTCATCCCGGCCACCGCCAGCGCTCCGGCCGGCTCCGGCACCGCGCGCTGATCGTAGAAGACGTCGCGGATCGCGGCGCAGATCTCATCGGCATCGACCAGCACGGTGTCGTCCACCAGGTGGCGCGCCACCCGGAACGGTTCCTCGCCCACCTGGCGCACCGATACCCCGTCGGCAAACAGGCCGGCCTGCGGCAGGGTCACGCGCCGTCCGGCCGCCATCGCCGCAGCGAAACAGTTGGAATCGTCCGGCTCCACCGCGACCACCTTGATGCCGGGCTTCAGGGCCTTGAGGTATGCCGCCACGCCCGCCAGCAATCCACCGCCGCCGACACAGACGAACACCACATCGGCCTCCGGACACTGCTCGAAGAGCTCCTTGCCGATGGTGCCCTGCCCCGCGATCACCGCAGGGTCGTCATAGGGGTGCACCATGGTCATGCCGCGTTCCGACGCCAGGGCCAGGGCGTGATCACGCGCCTCGTCGTAGGTATCCCCATGGAGAATGGCCTTGCCACCGAACCGGCGCACCGCGTCCACCTTCAATGCCGGGGTGGTCTTGGGCATCACGATCCAGGCCGTCAGGCCCAACCGTTTGGCGGCCAGCGCCACTCCCTGGGCATGATTCCCGGCCGACGCGGTGATGACGCCGCGTGCGCGCTCGGCCTCGGTGAGCGAGACGATCTTGTTGTACGCGCCCCGCAGCTTGAAGCTGAATACCGGCTGCAGATCCTCCCGCTTCAGCAGAACCCGGTTGCCCAGCCGCTGACTCAGGCGCTCGGCCGGCAGCAGCGGCGTCACCATGGCAACGTCGTACACGCGCGCCGCCTCGATCCGCTTGCGATAACGCGCCAGCAGCTTGTCGAGGTCAGAACGCGGCATCGGCTTGGAAGCGTCGGCGCTCACGGCAGGGCTCCGGACTTTTTGGGGGGTTCTGAAGGGAAGTCGCTTATCATACGCGCTTGCCACACCTGCCCCTGCGCCATCACCTGCCGTGAACCCTTCGTCCATGTCCGACACCGCCTTCACCATCGCCTTCGTCGGCGGCGGCAACATGGCGGCCGCGCTGATTGCCGGCCTGCGCCGCGCCGGGCATTCCGGTGACCGCATTGCGGTGGTGGAACCGGTCGAGGCCCGCCGCGATCACCTGATCGCGCAATATGGTGTTCGCGCACAGGCGGACGCCGAGGGCCTGCAGACCGACCTGATCGTGCTGGCGGTGAAGCCACAGCAGATGCAGGCCGCCCTCACCACGCTGCGCCCGGCGCCGGGCACCACCGTCCTGTCCATCGCCGCCGGCGTGCCGGTCGCCGCCATGGCGGCTGCACTGCCTGACTGCGAGGTGATCCGCAGCATGCCCAACACGCCGGCGCTGGTTGGCGCCGGCATCAGCGCCCTGTATGCAACGCCTGATACCGGGGCGGCGGCGCGCACGCGCGCGGCCACCGTGCTGGCGGCGGCCGGCACCTGTGTCTGGGTCGACGACGAAACCCTGCTGGATGCCGTGACTGCACTGTCCGGCTCGGGCCCTGCCTACTATTTCCGCATGACGGAAGCCCTCGCCGACGCCGGTATCGCGCTGGGACTGCCGGCCGACACGGCCCACCGCCTGGCACGCCAGACGCTGATCGGAGCGGCCGCGCTGGCGGCGGCCGATGACACCCCGATGGCGCAGCTGCGGGCACAGGTCACGTCCAAGGGCGGTACCACCGAGGCCGCCCTGCAGAGTGCGGACGCGCAGGGCCTGCAGGCGCTGTGGTCCACCGCGCTGACTGCCGCCCGTGACCGCGGCGCGGCGCTCGGTGCCGACATTCGCCAATCGCTGGGAGTTGCCTGAACCATGGGAGCCAACGGCGCCAATGCCCTGTTCTTTCTGGTCACCACACTGTTCAATCTGGTGATCTGGATCTTCGGCCTGCGCCTGCTGCTGCAGGCCGTGCGCGCCGACTTCTACAACCCGATCTCCCAGTTCATCTGGCAGGTCACGCGATTCCCCACCGACGCCCTGCGGCAGGTGTTGCCGAACTACCGTCAGCTCAACGTCGCGGCTGCGGTCACCCTGGTGGCCCTTGCCCTGCTCTACATCTATGCCGTCAGTGGCCTGCTGGGTATGCGGGTCGGCCTGATCGCCGCACTGTGGTTCAGCGTGCTGAAACTGGTGGTGATGGGCCTGGGACTGTTCACCTTCACGCTGTTCGTGCAGGCCGTGATGTCGTGGCTCGGGCCGGGCGTGCACAACCCCGCCGCCAATATCCTGTGGAGCCTGAACGAACCTCTGCTGCGCCCGGTACGACGCCTGATCCCGCCCATTGGCGGGCTGGACCTGTCGCCGCTGGCGGTGATCTTGGCGCTGCAGGTCCTGAGCCGCCTGGTCCCGCTGCCGGGGGTGTTCCGCTAGTGGCAGCACCGGCAGCGGGCAGCGTCGGCGTCGTCGAGCCCCGGAAGATCGCGTTCGAGCACGCATTGCATCTCGACTGCGGACGATCGCTTCCGCGCTTCGACCTGATGGTGGAAACCTATGGACAGCTCAACGCCCAGCGCAGTAATGCCCTGCTGGTCTGCCACGCGCTGTCCGGCGACCACCATGCCGCAGGTGTTCACAGCAGCGGCGACCGCAAGCCGGGCTGGTGGGACACCTGTATCGGCCCCGGCAAACCCATCGATACGGATCGCTTCTTCGTTGTCAGCCTCAATAACCTGGGCGGCTGCCGCGGATCGACCGGCCCCAGTACGGCCAATCCCGAAACCGGCGAGCCCTATGGCCCCGACTTCCCTCTGCTGACGGTGCGTGATTGGGTCCGCTCGCAGGCCCTGCTCGCCGATCATTTCGGCATCAACCGCTGGGCCGCAGTGGTGGGCGGCTCACTGGGCGGCATGCAGGTCATGCAATGGGCCATCGACTTTCCCGAGCGGATCGGACACGCCGTGGTGATTGCCTCGGCGCCCCGCCTGTCCGCCCAGAACATCGCTTTCAACGAAATCGCCCGGCAGTCGATCCTCACCGATCCGGCATTTCACGGTGGCCGCTTCTACGCGCACAACACAGTGCCGTCGAACGGGTTGAAGCTGGCGCGGATGCTGGGACACATCACCTATCTCAGCGACGAGGCAATGCGGGCGAAGTTCGGCAACGAACTGCGGGCGCCGCGCCCCGGCTTCAACTTCGATGTCGAATTCGAGGTTGAAAGCTATCTCCGCTACCAGGGGCAGCGCTTCGTCGAGCGCTTCGATGCCAACACCTACCTGCTGATGACCAAGGCGCTGGACTACTTCGATCCCGCTCGCGATCACGGTGGGCGACTGGCGGACGCCTTCCGCCACGCACAGGCGCGCTTTCTGGTGATCGCCTTCACCTCGGACTGGCGCTTCTCGCCGGAACGCTCGCGCGAGATCGTTCAGGCCCTGGTCGAGGCGGGCAAGGATGTCAGCTACACGCTGATCGACTCCGAACTCGGGCATGACGATTTCCTGATGGCCATTCCCCACTATCACGATGTACTGCGCGGCTACCTGCGCCGGGTCGCCGAGGGAACCTTCACATGAGCGGCCCCTCGCTGCGGCCCGACCTGGCACTGATCGTCGACTGGATTCGCCCGGGCGCGCGGGTACTCGACCTCGGCTGTGGTGACGGCATCCTGCTGGCGCATCTGACGCAGACCCGTCAGGTGCAGGGCTACGGCCTGGAGATCGATGAACCGCACATCACGGCCTGCATCAACGCCGGCGTCAATGTCATCGAAGCCGACATCGATGACGGCCTCAAGGAATTCCGCAGCAACAGCTTCGATGTGGTGATCATGACGCAGGCGCTGCAGGCACTGGTGCGCCCGGATCTCACCATCGCCGAGATGCTGCGGGTGGGCCGGCGCGCCATCATCACCTTCCCCAATTTCGGGCACTGGCGCGTGCGCCGCAGCCTGTTCCGCGGGCACATGCCGGTCACACCCGCGCTGCCGGAACCCTGGTACGCCACCCCCAACATTCACCTCTGCACGGTGCACGACTTCGAGGCACTGTGTGGTGAGCGCGGCTGGCGCATCCAGGACCGTCGCCTGCTGGACCGGTCACACCGCGAAGGCACCCGCATGCGCATCGCTCCCAACCTGTTCGCCGAACATGCGCTGTATCTTCTGGAAGCCCCCGCCGGAATCGCGACGTGAGCGCGTGGCGGACACTGTGGTGCGCCGTGTACATCAGCGCGCTGTGGCCGGGGCTCGCATGGGCCGAACAGGCGGTTCGCGCCGCTCCCTACATTGTCCACTATGCAGCGATCCGCACCACCGACCTGACGCCGGTGGTGGCACGCCAGTTTGACGTTCAACGCAGTGGCCGCCAGGCCCTGCTGGTACTCAACGTTCAACGCGACACCGGCGCGGCACTCCCGGAACCGGTGCCGGCCACCGCCAGCGGCCATGTCACCAGCCTGCTCGGGCATCGCCAGCGCCTGGCGCTGCGCCCCCACCAGGAGGCCGGCGTGCACTATGTGCTGGCGACCTTCGAAACCCTGACGGCGGAATATCTGACCCTCGACCTGCAGGTCACACCGGAAGGGGCCGAAGCCCCCATCGCGGTCAAGTTCCAGCAACAGTTCTTCAACGAATAGCGTCGATCCGCACCCGCGCCATGCCGGGGTAGGACAGGCTACCGAGATAGAGCCACTCGCCCAGTCGCTCGACACTGGTGATCGGGGCAAACGCTTCGCTCCCGGTCGCCTGGGCACTGAGCACCACCTGTCCGGCCTCATCCAGGGCCATCAGCCAGGCATGCTGGGCCGGCCCCGGCTGCAGGGATTCGGGCAGGCGATGCAACACCTTGCGTATCCAGGGGCGCGGCAGGATGCGATCGAGCATCGGATTGCGGGGCGCATACAGCGCGAGCCAGAAGCGGCCGTCCCCGTCCCAACTGATGTTGTCCGGAAATCCGGGCAGGTTGTCGATGAAGATGTCGGACTGGCCGGCGCGCTCACCTTCCAGCCAGTACCGGGTGATCTGATAGCGCCCTGTCTCGTTGACCAGCACGTAGGCACCGCCGGGTCCGACCGCGATGCCATTGGCGAAGTAGAGGCCATCCAGCAAGGTTTCGGTCTCGCCACTGACGGGATCAAATCGCAACAGACGCCCGTTTCCGGTGTGTTCGAAGAAGTCGTCCATCAGTGACTCGGGGCCGAACTTGCTGGAGGCATCCGAGAAATACAGCCGTCCATCCGGCGCCACATCGACGTCGTCTGTGAAGCGGAACGGCAGGCCATCGGCTTCAGTGCTCAGGGTGGTGAGCTTTCCGTCCGGTTCCAGGCGCAGCAGCCCTTTCAGGGCATCGGCAATCACCAGACCACGCTCGGTCATCACCATGCCCAGCGGCCGTCCGCCGGTATCGGCCAGGACCTGAATCGACTGCCCATCGGCGCCCAGACGGAAAACCCGGCCGTCGATGAAACCGGCGTAGACACTGCCGTCCGGGCCGATGGCAACCCCTTCCGGGCCGTGCCCCCTGCCCTGCGCCAGCACTTCGGCCACCAACAGCTTCTGCTGATTGAGATAGCGCCCCTGCGACGTATCCGGCATCGATGGTGGCGTCCAGGCCTGTGGCGTGATCGGCACCGGCCAGAACAACAGGTAGGCCACGCCCAGCAACAACGCAGCCAGTAAGAATTTACGCATCAGATCGATCTCCCCGTTGGGGGTCCTGGACTGCACCCCCAGGGCCCTTTGGATACACTTCCAGGTTGACGAACATAAACCAGTTTCCGCGCGCAGGCAGGGAACCCACCAAAAGAGGGAGCACCGTTGATGAGCATGCAGAAGAATCCGATCGAGATGCTGCTGCACTGGGCCAAGGAGCGGCCCGACACCCCGTGGTTGTTCCAGCCCGTGAAAGGCGACTGGAAACCGGTCACCTGGTCCGAAGCTGAGAATCAGGTCCGGCGCATGGCAGCCGCGCTGCAGGGACTCGGCTTCCCGGCCGGTAGCGCCATCGCCATCTCGGGCCGCAACACTGCGCACTGGTTTCTCGCCGATCTGGCCATCGCCATGGCCGGCTACATCAGCGTCGGCCTGTACCCCAAGCAATCACCCGATGCGGTGACCTATATCCTCAAGCACTGTGACGCCAAGGCCGTTTTCATCGGCCCGATGCCGGATCCGGCAGAGTTCGAGGGCGGCCTGCCGGAGGGCATCACCAAGATCGCCATGCCGTACGCCGATCTCGGCATCGCCTGCGACCACCAGTGGGACGCGCTCGCGGCGGCTGCGCAGCCGCAGCAGGGATACACCCCGCCGGACCCGAACGCGCTCGTCACACTGGTTTACACCTCCGGCACCACCGGCAATCCGAAGGGGGTGATGATCAACGGCGCCAACATGAACTTCGCGGCACAGGGCCTGCTCAAGGTGATGCCGCCGGAAGGCCAGGAACGCTTTTTCTCCTACCTCCCGCTGGCCCATGCCTTTGAACGCGGCGCGGTGGAGCTGGCATCGCTGTACTTCGGGGCCCAGGTGTACTTCCTCGAGCACATCGACCTGCTGGCCGAGCAGCTGGCCGAGGTTGCCCCCACACGCTTCTTCGGTGTTCCCCTGGTGTACAGCCGTATTCAGGCCGGTGTCCTGAAGAAGCTGCCGCAGCAGAAGCTGGATCGTCTGCTGAAAATCCCGGTCATCCGCAACCTGATCCGCAAGAAGATCAAGACCGCCATCGGCCTTCAGAATGCCCGGTACCTGTTTGTCGGCGCCGCTCCGATGCCGATTCCGCTGATCGAGTGGTTCGACAAACTCGGCATCACCGTGCTGCAGGGCTACGGCATGACCGAGAACAACATCTACGCCACCGCCAACATCCCCAAGGCCAACCGCTGGGGCTCTGTGGGACGCGCCCAGCCAGGCGCCAACATGCGTATCGCCGCGGACGGCGAAATCCAGTTCAAGCACCCCGCGGTCATGGAGGGCTACTACAAGGACCCCGAGAAGACCGCCGAAACCTTCACCGAGGACGGCTGGCTGCGCACTGGCGATCGTGGCCGTATCGACGAGGATGGCTACCTCTACATCACCGGCCGCGTGAAAGACATCTTCAAAACACTGAAGGGCAAATATGTTGCGCCAGCCCCCATTGAGGGCGCCATGGCGCGCAACACCCTCATCGACCAGCTCTGCCTGGTGGGGAGCGGCCTGAAGCAGCCCCTGCTGCTGGTCTCCCTCAACGACGCCGGGCGCGCGATGAACCGCGAGGAGGCGGGGCGGCAGCTGGTCGCTGACATGGAGATCGTCAACGGGCCGCTGGAAGCGCACGAGCAGATCGCCAAGATCGTGGTGGTCAAGGACGTCTGGACGATCGACAACGGCCTGATGACGCCCACCATGAAGGTCAAACGCAACGAGGTGGAGAGTCGCTACGGCGCCCTGATCGAGCGCGAGGCCGCCCATCGCACCGCGCTGGGCTGGGAAGACTGATGTCGGGTCGCCAGCTTCGGCCACGGATGGTGCCGCTGATGCTCGTGGCGCTGCTGGCCGCCTGTGGAGGCGGCGCCAAGGCCCCGGCGCCGACAACCGAGGCGGTGCAGGAATCGGTATCCGACAGCCGCTACCCCGAAGCCATCCGCGACTACATGAGCGAATGGGCTGCAGTCGAGCACAGCGAGACTGCACGGTCGCTGGAGTCGCTGCTGGCGGCGGCGGAGGCCGTCCAGGACGCCGCCATGATGATCGACGACAGCCAGCTCGCCTGGCTGGAGCAGCTCGACGATGCCGACTTTTCGAGGCTGCAGGCCGATGTCCCTGGCTTCATCTTTCATCGTGGCCAGGACATCCACGCCGAAATCGACGGTGACGCGCTGCTGACGCTGGCGCAGCGCAAGGGGCGCCCTGCGGACCAGGCCTTCTTCGGCCGCTTCGTCGCCGCCTACAACGAGCAGGCTCTGCCGCTCTACCTGCGCTTCGCTGGCGGCGCCAGCCCCTGCGTGCGCTTCGGCGAACCGGTCTTGCTTGACCAGTATCAGGGCTGGCGCAGCTTCCAGCAGACCCACGCCGGGGCCTACCAGGCCTTCACCGACCGCTGGCTCGCGGACATCGAGGATGTGATGGTGCACGGAACCTGTACCTGCACCCAGGAGCAGTCGCCGGTTGAGGAAACGCTCGCCGCCTTTAACTCCCGGTTCCCCCAGAACCCCGCGGCCGACCGTATTCGTGCACGTCTTCAGCAACTTGAAGAGGACCCCTACGCGCGCCCGGTCTGGTGCCGCTGAGCCAAAAAAAGCCCGGCGTCATGCCGGGTTTTTTGTTGGGCCCCTCTATGCTCAGGCCGCGCGCGCCATCGGCCCCGATTTGCGCTGGAAAGGTGCACTGTACGCCTCGACGGTTTCCAGGAAATGCATGTTGTCGTGGTCCCATGGGTTGAACCCGGGACGGAAATAATCGAACCACGGACGCGCCATCTTGCGCAGGAAGCCGACCTCGCCAAAGGCGATACGGTAGAACTCACGCCATCCCTTGATATCGGTGAGCTTGCCCTCGTGTCGAATGAAGCTCAGATACGCGGGGATCACCTCCGCCCAGAAGATCGCCGTGGCCAGCGCCAGACCGACACTGCGCTCGACATAGGCACGCGGCCCGCTGCCCTGCGTAGCGGTCCAGACATCAAAGGCCACCGCCTTGTGCTCGGTTTCCTCCAGCGCATGCCAGTGCCACAGCGCGGAATACCCCGGCTCTGACTTTTCCTTCAACCGCGGCTCTTTCAACAGCCCGTCGGCCATGATGGCGGTGAGATGCTCCAGTGCAATCGTCCCCGACAGCCTGAAGGACGGCGGCGTGTGCTTCTGGAACCAGCGCAGCAACGCGGTCACCCGTTGCTCGAAGCGCTCCGCGTTGGGCAGGCGCTCGAACACCCGCGCGTTGTACTCGTCGTGCTCACGGCCATGCATGGCTTCCTGACCGATGAACGCGGTAGCCGCTTTCTTCAACTCCGGATCCTGGATCTGATCCCGGTAATAGCGGACCGCATCGATGAAAAAGCGCTCGCCGACGGGAATCACCAGCGACATGGTGTTCATCAGGT